>Ga0316600_10000130_pt1 | contig 47620 bp, 47 predicted proteins | sample OWC_soil_day5_CT_FD_207652 | JGI IMG/M metagenome (GOLD analysis project Ga0316600, IMG submission 207652) | Wetland soil microbial communities from Old Woman Creek delta, Ohio, United States - OWC_soil_day5_CT | ecosystem: Environmental > Terrestrial > Soil > Wetlands | place: USA: Ohio... | reverse complement strand
GAGGCGCCGCGCACCAGGTCGACCTCGTCACGGAACGCCCGGGCGCGGTCGCCGAGGAACTCCGCGGCCGCGGCGCTCTGCAGTCCGTCGATCGTTGCGTTCGTGCCCGCCCGGCCCTTCTCACCGGGCTGGTAGGCATAGATGCGGTCCTCGAGCATGTGGTAGATGCCCTTCAGCTCGCGCCCCATGCCGATGGGCCAGGTGACGGGCGCGCAGGCGATCTTGAGCACCTTCTCGATCTCGTCGAGCAGGTCGAGCGGCTCGCGGCCCTCGCGGTCGAGCTTGTTGATGAAGGTCATGATCGGAGTGTCCCGCAGCCGGCAGACCTCCATGAGCTTGATCGTCCGTTCCTCGACGCCTTTCGCGCAGTCGATGACCATCAGCGCCGAATCGACCGCCGTCAGCGTGCGATAGGTGTCCTCGGAGAAATCCTCGTGGCCCGGCGTGTCGAGCAGGTTCACCATCCGCCCGGCGTACGGGAACTGCATGACGCTCGAGGTCACGGAGATCCCGCGCTGCTGCTCGAGCCGCATCCAGTCCGAGGTCGCATGGCGCGCGGCCTTGCGGCCCTTGACGGTGCCGGCGAGCTGGATCGCGCCACCGAACAGCAGCAGCTTCTCGGTGAGCGTGGTCTTGCCGGCGTCGGGGTGCGAGATGATGGCGAAGGTGCGGCGTCGCGCCACTTCGTCGCGTGTGGATGTCATCGGTCGGGTTCGTGTCGATCAGTCGCGGACGGGGCGCCGATTCTAACAGGCCGTCCCGCCGGGCCCGTCCGTATTCAGCTCGAGCTTCAGCACGAGGGCGTCCTCGCGACCCTGCTCGGCCTGGTAATAACCCTTCCGCCGGCCCACCTGGACGAACCCGACCGACTGGTAGAGCGCGATCGCGAGCAGGTTGGATGGCCGGACCTCGAGGAACGTGTCGGTCATGCCGGCCTGCCGCGCCCGCTCGAGCAGCAGCATGAGCATCTGGCGCCCGACACCGCGGCCGCGCAGGTCGCCTCGGACGCAGAGATTCAGGATGTGCGCCTCCCCGGCCCCCATCGCGACGATGCCATAGGCGACGATCTCGCCCTCGATTTCCGCGACACGGCACAAGTATCCGACGCGCAGGCAGTCGCGGAAGATGCCCTCGCTCCATGGGAACGTGTAGGAGGCGCGTTCGACTGTGCTGACGGACGGCACGTCGCTCGGCGCCATGGCGCGGAACTTCACCAGCCGCCGCTTGTGCCCGTGGAGTTCGGCGCCCGCCGCACTCACGACAGCACCTGCTCCCCGCTTTCGAGCCTGGCGAACACCTGCCGGGCGAACAGCAGGTCCTGCCAAGCCTTGCGCTTCTCGCCCGGGCTGCGCAGCAGGTACGCCGGGTGGTAGGTCACGACCAGCGGCCAGCGCCGCACGCCGAGCGCGTGGACCTTGCCGCGCAGCTTGCCGAGCGGTGTATCCGTCGCGAGAAGATTCTGTGCCGCGATTCGCCCCACCGCGACGATCAGGGTGGGTGACACCAGCTCGATCTGGCGCTCGAGGTAGCCGCGGCAGGCGCGCGCTTCCTCGGGCCGCGGGTCGCGATTGCCGGGCGGGCGGCACTTGAGCACGTTGGCGATGTACACGTCTTCGCGCCGGAATCCGAGCGCCTTCAACATGGAGGTCAGCAGTTGACCAGCACGGCCCACGAAAGGTTCACCCTGCCTGTCCTCTTCAGCACCCGGCGCTTCGCCGATGAACATCCAGCGCGCGCCGCGGTTTCCGACGCCGAACACGGTCTGCGTGCGCGTCGCGTGCAGTTCGCAGCGCGTGCACGCCGCGACCGTCTCGCGCAGCGGCTCCCAGTCGAGTTCCGTCGGCGCCCCTGCGTCCGTCGGGGGCGGCAGTTCGCGCCGTACGTAGACGTCGATGCCCAGCGCCTCGAGACTCGCGAGCCTGCGCGGGTCCAGCATTGGTCGCTCCGCTACTTCGGCGCGCCGGCGTCCGGGTGCCGCGCGGACCGGCGGCGGCGCGCGATGCGGTGCCAGACCCACACCGTCGGGCCGGACAGCGCATACACGGCAAACAGTCCGAAGAGGATCTCCGGCGGGCTCGAACCCACGATGACGAACCCCAGCGGCACGAGCAACAGCACGGCGAACGGGATGCGCTTGTTGAGGTTGAAGTCCTTGCCGCTCAGGTACGCGAACCGACTGACCATGAGGCCGCCGGCGACCAGCGCGACGGCAAAGGCGAGGATCAACGCGCGCAGGCCCTCGCGCTCGAGGTCTGCGAGCATCCAGACGAAGCTTGCCAGCAGCGCCGCACCCGACGGACTGGGCAACCCCTCGAAGTATCGCTTGTCCGCGCCGGCGGAGCGTGCGTTGAAGCGCGCGAGGCGGAACGCTGCGCAGGCCGCGTAGAAGAACGTGGCGAGCCAGCCCAGCCGCCCCCACAGCGCCTCGTACTCGGCGATGCGCGCCACGCCCCACTGGTAGGCGACCATCGCCGGCGCGAGGCCGAAGGCGACCATGTCGGAGAGGCTGTCGTACTCCTTGCCGAATTCGCTCTGCGTGTTGGTCCAGCGCGCGATGCGGCCGTCCAGGCCATCGCAGACCAGGGCAATGAAGATGGCGATGCCGGCCCGGTCAAAATTTCCGTCGGTCGCCGCCACGATGGCGTAGAAACCCGAGAACAGCACGGCCGTCGTGAACAGGTTCGGCAGCAGGTAGACGCCGCGGCCGCGCGGCCGCGGGCGGACCGCATCCGGCGAGAGTGAGGGGTCGATCGTCATGGGAATCCACTGGGTCCAGTTCGGACCATCATAGGTAGCGCACGTCGCCGGCACAACGGAAATGGCGGCCGCGCCTCTCCGATGGCGCCGGGGCCGTCCGCCCCCTCTGGTAACATACGCGGCCGATTTCCGAGCCGCGGACGCCCGATGCGACTTTCGACCTATCCCATCAATACCTTGCGCGACGTTCCTGCGGACGCGGAAGTCGTCAGCCACCAGCTCATGCTCCGGGCGGGACTCATCCGCCGCCTTGCTGCCGGCATGTACACCTGGCTTCCGATCGGCCTCAGGGTACTGCGCAAAGTCGAGACCATCATCCGCGAGGAGATGAACCGCGCCGGCGCGATCGAACTGCTGATGCCGACGGTGCAACCCGCCGAACTCTGGCAGGAATCGGGGCGCTGGGAGCAGTTCGGCCCGGAGCTGCTGCGTTTCAAGGACCGCGGCGAGCGTGCGTTCTGTTACGGCCCGACGCACGAGGAAGTGATCACGGACCTCGCCCGGCGGGAGCTGAAGAGCTACCGGCAGCTGCCGGTCAACTTCTACCAGATCCAGACCAAGTTCCGTGACGAGATCCGGCCGCGTTTCGGCGTGATGCGCGCACGCGAGTTCACGATGAAGGACGCCTACTCGTTCCACGTCGACGCGGCATCCCTGGAGCTGGGTTACCAGGCGATGCACGACGCCTACACGCGCATCTTCACGCGCATGAACCTGAAGTTCCGGGCGGTGCGCGCGGACACCGGCAGCATCGGTGGCAACGCCTCGCAGGAATTCCACGTGCTGGCCGACTCGGGCGAGGACGCGATCGCCTTCTCCGACGGGGACGATTACGCGGCCAATCTCGAGATGGCCGAGGCGCGGCCCCCCGCGGAGCCGCGCGGACCGGCCACGGCCGCGATGACCCAGGTGCCGACGCCCGGCGTGCGCACGATCGCGGAGCTGACGGCATTCCTGAAGGTCGACGCATCCCGCTGCGTGAAGACGCTGCTGGTCGAGGGCGACGACGGCGGAGTCGTCGCGATCGTCGTGCGCGGCGACCACGAATTGAACGCCGTCAAGGCGCAGAAGCTGCCCGGCGTGCTCGCGCCGCTGCGGATGGCCTCGGCCGAACAGGTGCGCGCTGCAGCGGGCTGCGAACCCGGCTTCATCGGGCCGGTGGGTCTCGGGCTCAAGGTCTACGCGGATCGCTCCGTGGCGCCGCTCGCGGACTTCGTCTGCGGCGCGAACGCGCGCGACACGCATCTCACGGGTGTCAACTGGGGCCGCGACCTGCCCGAGCCCGAGGTCGTCGATGTCCGGAATGTCGTCGCGGGTGATCCGAGCCCGTCGGGCCAGGGCACGCTCGAGATTGCACGGGGCATCGAGGTCGGGCACATCTTCCAGCTCGGCCGGAAGTACAGCGAAGCGATGAATGCCACGGTGCTCGACGAGCAGGGCAAGGCCGTGACAATGTTCATGGGCTGTTATGGCATCGGTGTGACGCGCGTCGTAGCGGCGGCCATCGAACAGAACCACGATGAGCGTGGCATTCTGTGGCCGGACCCCATTGCGCCATTCGACGTGTCGCTGATCCCGATCAACCTGCAGAAGTCCGAGCGCGTCCGCGAGGTCGCCGAACGGCTGTATGTCGAGCTTCAGGCGGCCGGATTCGAGGTGCTGTACGACGATCGCGACGCGCGCCCAGGCGTGAAGTTCGCCGACGACGAACTGCTCGGCATCCCGCAGCGCATCGTCGTGGGCGACAAGGGCCTCGAGCGCGGCGTGCTCGAGTACAAGCCGCGCACCGGCGACGGGGCGGCCGACGTACCGGTTGCGGGGATCGTCGAGTTCCTGCGGCACCGGAGCGGCAGCGGCCGCTGAACGCGGTATGAGACCAATCTCCCTGCTCTGCCTGGTGACACTCGTGGCGCTGCCCGTCGCCGGCGCCCGGGCGGACCGCCAGATGGATCCGGAGCTGCGCGGCGTCATCGCCGGGGCACTGCAGCCCTCGGGGTGTTTCGCAGACAAGTACGAGCAGGCGGTCTGGTTCGCCTACATGGAGCCGCGGCTCGGACGTTACGTGAAGGACGCCGGCGAACGCGAGCAGATCCTGCATCACGTGCACTGCGAAGCGCGCCGTGTGGACATCCCGCCCGAACTCGTGCTCGCCGTGATGGACGTCGAGAGCCGCTTCGACCGCTACGCCGTCTCGTCGGCGGGCGCCGTGGGCCTGATGCAGGTGATGCCGTTCTGGCCGCGGGAACTGGGGATGAGCAACGAGCAGCTGATCCGCATCGGCGACAACGTGCGCATGGGGACCACCATCCTGGGCTACTACCTGCGCAAGGAACGTGGGAATTACCAGCGGGCGCTGCAGCGTTACAACGGCAGCCTGGGACGGCCGACGTACTCGGACATGGTCATCGACCGGTTGGTCTCACGCTGGCGCTACACGCACTGAAGCGAATCCTCAGGACGTCCGGAATCCCGTCGGGCGAACACCCAGGGAACCCGCGCTGACCGGCTCGATCTCCACGGACGTCACGTGCGAGGCCGGCGGGCCCTGCCAGAGCCAGTCGCACAGCGCCTGCACCGCCGCACTGTCGCCGCAGGCCAGCACCTCGACCCGTCCGTCCGGAAGATTGCGTGCGTAACCCGTGACATCGAGCTCGGCAGCGCGCCGGGCAGTGCTCGCGCGGTAGAAAACCCCCTGGACACGGCCGGCCACCCAGCAGCGTCGCGCGATCCAGTCGCCCATGCGCCGGTCAGGGGCCTGGCTGCGGAGACTTCGCGAGTTCCGCTATCCGGCGGGCTTCCATGGCCTTCTCGCGCGCCTGCGCCGCCTCGTCGCGCGCCACCCGGTACTCGCCCTTGCGTATATTGGCCGAAGCGCTCTTGATCAGTGCTTCTGCCTGCGCCAGCAGCTCGGGGGCGTACTTGTCCGCGTCGGCCTTGTGGGCGGCCTTCACCGCCTGTCGAGCGTCGCTCATCTCCTGGACCGGCGCGCCAGCGCAACCCGTGACCAGTGCGATGACGAGCAGCGCGGCCATCAGGAACGGCGATATGGACAGGCGTGACAGGGGTCTGATCCGGGTGCGGTGGGAGGAACGACCGTAACAACTGCACCCTGTACCGTCAAGGCTCGGGGTCCTAGAATCCGCCGGCTGCGCGGGGACTTACGCCGCGCTCCGAACGGCGGAAATCCCCCATGACCGAAGTGCTGGTGCTCTATTACTCGCGCCGCGGCTCGACCGCCGAACTGGCGCGACAGGTCGTCCGGGGCATCGAGTCGGTGGAAGGCGCCCGCGCGCGGCTGCGCACGGTGCCTGCAGTCTCAACGGCCATCGAAGCGACCGAACCCATGGTGCCGGAGTCCGGCCCGCCCTACGCCACCCACGACGATCTCCGTGAATGCGACGGGCTGGTCCTCGGGAGCCCGACCCGCTTCGGCAACATGGCATCCGCGCTCAAGTACTTTCTCGACGGCACGAGCGCCCTGTGGCTGAACGGCGCGCTCGACCGGAAGCCCGCCGGCGTCTTCACCTCCACGGGCTCGATGCACGGCGGCCAGGAATCGACGCTCCTCACGATGATGGTGCCGCTCCTGCACCACGGCATGTACATCGTCGGATTGCCGTTCACGGCCGAGGCGATGAACTCGACACGGACCGGCGGCACCCCTTACGGCGCGAGCCACGTGGCTGGAACCAGGGGAGATTCGCGGCTGAGCGAAGATGAGCGTGAACTCGCGCAGCTGCTCGGGCGGAGGGTTGCGGAACTCGCCGCGGCCGTCCGCCGCCAGCGCTCCTGAGTGGCGATGCAGGCAGCCGCCACGGGCATCGCTCGCGCACGGCGCTGGGTGCTGGCGATGACGCTCCTGCTCGCGGCGTGCGTCGCCGCAGCGGCCCTGCGCACCGCTGCGTGGCCGGGCAGCGCGGCGCTGGCCCTCGCGCTGCTCGTGCCGCTCCTGCTCCCCCTGCCGGGCCTGCTGCGCCGACGGCGCCGCACCTACGCCTGGGCCACGCTTTGCGTCGCACCCTATTTCATTTACGGCGTGACCGAAGCCGTCGCCAATCCCGCGGTGCGGTTCATGGCCGGGCTGATCCTCTTCGCGAGCCTCGCCCTGTTCGCTGCGCTCGTGGCCTGCTTGCGCCTCACGCGGCCGACCGCCGCTTCTCAGGACGCGCCCGGTTCCTGAGACCCGAGCACTCCCTTCAGGAACGGCACGGTCAGGCGCCGCTGCGCAGCGAGCGAGGCGTCATCGAGCCGGTCGAGGACCGAGCAGAGCGAATGCATGTCGCGCGGCAGCCGATGCACGAGATACGACGCAGCCTCGTCCGAGAGGTCGAGGCCGCGCTGCCGGGCCCGCCGCTGCAAGGCTTCCGCCTGGTCCGGCTCGTCGAGCTCGTGCAACTGATGGACGGACGACGCGAGCAGGCGCGATCGAAGATCGGGCAGCTGGAACGGGATGCTCGAGGGTGGCTGGGTACTGGTCACGTACAGGCGTCCGGCGCCATCCTGCATCAGCGTGTGCAGGCGGAAGATCGCGGCACTCCATGCCGCATCGCCCACCGCAGCATCGAGCCCGTCCAGGCAGACCAGGTCGAGGGCCTCGCAACCTTCGAGCCAGGCCGGTTCGGCCGTTGCTTCGAGGTCGAGGTAGGTCGCGGATCCTCCGCGTTCCCCGGCCGCTGCGCAGGCGGCCTGCAGCAGGTGCGTCCTGCCCGTCCCGGCACGCCCCCAGAGCCAGACCACTCGCGGGGCGGCTCGACTCCCCTCCGCGAGCAGCGCGACGACTTCCGCGTTGCGTCCCGGCACGTAGCTCGCGAAACGCGCGGTGTCGCGCAATCGCACCCTGAGCGGCAGCTGCTGCATCCGGCGTCAGCGGGTTGCGGTCGCACGGCTGCGGGAGACTGCCGCGGCCCGTCGCGAATAGATCAGCACGTAATCGATGCCACTGACGGCCGTCGTCACCAGTACGAATGCCCCCGCAGCCAGGACGAGCGGCTGGCCGGGCCAGCCATAGGCCGCGTGGGACACGGTGCACAGGCAGAACGCGATCTGCCAGAAGGTATTGAGCTTGCTCGGATTGGTCGGCCGCCCGTGCAGGTCGCCAAACAGGACGCGGTAGGTCATGGCGCCGAATACGATGACGAGATCGCGCAGCAGCACGAGAGCCGTCAGCCACCACGGCGCCAGGCCCGCGATGCTCAGGCAGATGAATGAAGTCACCAGCAGCAGCTTGTCCGCAAGCGGGTCGAGGAGCCGGCCGAGGTCGCTCGTCCAGTCGAAGGTTTTCGCGAGGAAGCCATCGAGCGCGTCCGTAAACGCTGCCAGCGCGAACAGCGCCAGCACTTCCTCGTGGCGCCCCTGCAGGATCCAGTGTCCGACCGGGTACACCAGCAGGATCCGGAAGACGCACAGCGCGTTCGGCAGGTGACTCAGGTTCATGGCTGGTAGGTGAAGTCGAGACGGTCCGTCGCTCCGTCGTCGGGGCTGGCTGTCGGCAGCAGGTGCGCATCCAGAGCGGCGATCCTGCGCAGCAGTTCCAGGTCGCCGCGCAAGGTCATGGCCAGCCGCACCGTGTCGCCCGCAAGTTCCTCCACCGCGACACTGCGCACGAAGCTCAGGGACTCCAGGTATTCGAGCAACCCGGCATAAGCCTTCACGTCGTTGAGCCCGCCCACGCGCACGACGAGGGTCGAGAAGCTCCGGGTCGACGGCGGCGCGTACCGCGCGGCCAGGGTATCGGCGGCGAGGTGCACGCCATCCTGCAGCGAGCCCCGGACCTGCGTCGCCGTTCCTGCGTGGGCGAAGACCCACTGCAGCCCCGATCCGCTCGAGGTGCCCACGAGCACCGCCTTCGCACCCGTGCCAGCCTCCGCGGCCACGCTCGCGTCGCCGGAGATCGCCTGCGCACGTGCCCGGGCAATGTCGACACCTGCCACGGGCCAGCTGATCGGAACGCCGCGGAACCGCGCGGCCTGCTCGATCTCCGCGCGCTCGGGCATTCCCTCGGCCTCGAGCACGACGAGCGTTGCCGGGCGCTCCGCCGGCCACAGCGGCAGCCCCGCTCTCATCAGCAGTTGTTCCATCGCCCGCCCGTCGAATCCCACCCTGAGCTTGCGGTCCGCGGTCATGACGTACTGCTGGACGTACTTCGAGGGGTCTGCCGCGGCGGCCGCAACGGCCGCATTGGTTGCCGCCTCGCGACGTCCGGTGGCCCGCACGGCGGCCGCGCGCAACGCCTCGGCGAAGGCTGCCGTGCGGTCGGTCGCGGTGGCGCCCTGCACGGGGACGACCGTCTGGTACAGCGGCACGACCGCACCGCCCCGCTCCGGCAGGAACAGGGCCGTGGCGCAAACGAGCGCTGCGAGTATGGCCGGCCCGTCTTTCCTGACGGTGCTTGATGATCTACGCATGGGTCGGGGACAGTTCGGCGCCGCCGGCGCACGTGTAAAATAACACAGCCTCGACCCCAACCCCGGGGCGAACCTGCCCGCGGGAGTATTCCATGGCTGAGACCCGACCCACCACGTATCGCGACGCCGGCGTAGACATCGACGCGGGCGACGAACTCGTCGAACGGATCAAGCCGGCCGTAAAGCGCTCCATGCGCCGGGAGGTCCTCGGTGGCCTCGGCGGCTTCGGCGCGCTGGTCGAGGTACCCCTGGACCGCTACCGGCAACCCGTCATGGTGTCCGGCACGGACGGCGTCGGCACGAAACTGCGGCTCGCCATCGAGACCGGCCGGCACGACACCATCGGCATCGACCTCGTGGCGATGTGCGCCAACGACGTGGTCGTGCAGGGCGCCGAGCCGATTTTCTTCCTCGACTACTATGCCACCGGCCACCTGCAGGTCGCGGTGGCCGAGCGCGTCATCAAGGGCATCGTGGAAGGGTGCCTGCAGGCCGGGTGCGCGCTGGTCGGCGGCGAGACCGCCGAGATGCCGGGGATGTACGAGGGCGACGACTACGACCTCGCCGGATTCTGCGTCGGCCTCGTCGAGAAGGAACGCATCATCGACGGCACGCAGACTGCCGCCGGGGACGCCATCATCGGGCTCGCCTCCTCCGGCGCGCATTCCAACGGGTATTCCCTGATCCGCAAGCTGCTGGCGATGAGCGGCGCCGGGCCGGACACGATGCTCGACGGCGCACCGCTGTACGACCGTCTGCTGGCACCGACCCGCATCTACGTCAAGTCCGTGCTCGCACTGCTCGCCCAGGTGCCGGTGCACGGCATCGCGCACATCACCGGCGGCGGGCCGACCGGCAACATCCCTCGCGTGCTGCCGGACGGCCTGCAGGCCGTCATCGACGAGCGCAAGTGGCGCCGCCCGGCGGTGTTCGACTGGTTGCAGCGTGCGGGCAACGTCGAGCGGCACGAGATGCACCGCACGTTCAATTGCGGCCTCGGCATGACGCTCTGCGTCCCGGCCGCGCAGGCCGACCGTGCCGTCGAGTTGCTGCGCCAGCACGGCGAGGACGCCACGCTGGTCGGCGAGGTCCGGCGCGGCAACCACGGTGTCGTGATCGAGTGATGAGTCCTGCCGCCGAGCGGCTGCCAGTCGTCGTACTGATCTCGGGCAGGGGCAGCAATCTCGAGGTGATTGCCGAGCATGCGCGCGTCGGCGACCTGCCGATCGAGATTCGCGCGGTGGTGAGCGATCGGGACGACGCGCCCGGGCTCGCATGGGCCCGCCGCGCCGGTCTGGTCTGCGCGGCGCTTCCACCAAAGCAGTTTCCGGATCGTCAGCACTACGACCGGGCCCTCGCGGACCTCGTCGACGGATTCGCGCCCGGACTGGTGGTGCTCGCCGGATTCATGCGGATACTCGGCCCGGAGTTCGTCGACCGCTTTACCGGGCGAATGCTCAACATCCACCCGTCGCTGCTGCCCCGGCACCGTGGCCTGCACACGCATCGCCGCGTACTCCAGGCCGCGGAACACGAGCACGGCGCGAGCGTGCACTTCGTCACCCGCGAACTAGATGGCGGGCCGGTGGTCTTACAAGCCAGGGTCCCGGTCCGGGACGACGACGACGAGACCAGCCTGGCGGCTCGAGTGCTGAAGCAGGAACATCGCATCTATCCCCGGGTCGTCGCCTGGTTTGCCAGCGGCCGGCTCTGCTTCAAGGACGGGTCTGCCTGGCTGGACGGCCGCCGTCTGGAGGAACCGCTGATCGTGGAAGACTCGAATGACCTCCCGGCGTAGGGTCCTCGCGGCCTTGCTGACGCTGGCGCTCGGCTCTGCAGTCGGGCCGGCCAACCCTGCGTTCGCAGCGAGCCTCGACAGGACGGCGCAGGAGAAGACTGCGCTGACTCCGTACAAGGCTCGCTACCAGGTGAGTTATCGCGGGCTGAGCGGCGGCCACATCGAGAGTTCGCTCAGGCGCGGTGCGACTCCCGAGCAATGGATCTACGAGACACGCGCCGACCCGAATCTGCTCGGCCGAATTGCGGTCAGCGAGCGAGCGCGTGAACTCGGCACGATGCAGATCTCGGGCAGCGGCGTCCGGCCACTCACATTCCTGTTCGATGACGGCACGTCCGCCTCGGAAAAGGACGTGCGCCTCGCGTTCGACTGGTCTGCCAACCTGCTGAAGGGCGAGGCCAGGCACGGGCCGTTTGAGATGGCCGTGACGCCCGGCACCCAGGATACGGCCTCGGTCCAGGCCGCAATGATCGTCGAGCTGCTGGCCGGGCGCGAACCGAGCGGGTTCCGAATCGTCACCGGGGACAAGCTGCGCGAATACCGTTACTGGCCGGAAGGGCACGCGACGATCGAGACACCGTTCGGGAAATTCGACACGGTGGTCTGGGCCAACCAGCGCGACGGCTCGAACCGCGTGACGAAAGTCTGGCACGCGCCGGCGCTCGGCTACGTCCCGGTGCAGGCGGTTCAGTACCGCAAGGGACAGCAGGAGACGCTGATGCGGCTGGAGAGGCTGGAGAGATAGGGGGTAGTGATCAGTGACCAGGGGGTAGTGAAGAAGCGAACTTCCGGCGGCAGCGGATCAACCAACGTCGCGTGAGGCACGCCTCTTCGCTACCCCCTACCCCCTGATCACTACCCGCTCTCTTCGCCTTGCTCACGCCTTGGGCAGCGTCACGCCCTTCTGCCCCATGTACTTTCCGCCGCGGTCCTTGTACGAGACCTCGCAGACCTCGTCGGACTCGAAGAACAGCATCTGCGCGACACCCTCGTTCGCGTAGATCCTGGCGGGCAGCGTCGTGGTGTTCGAGAACTCGAGCGTCACGTGCCCTTCCCACTCGGGCTCGAGCGGCGTGACGTTGACGATGATGCCGCAGCGCGCGTACGTCGACTTGCCGAGACAGACGGTGAGCACGTTGCGCGGGATGCGGAAGTACTCGACCGTGCGGGCGAGCGCGAAGGAATTCGGCGGGATGATGCAGACCTCGCCCGTGAAATCCACGAACGAACCGCGGTCGAAGTCCTTCGGATCGACGATGGTCGAGTTGATGTTCGTGAAGATCTTGAATTCCGCGGCGCAGCGCACGTCGTAGCCGTAGCTCGAGGTGCCGTAGGAGACGATGCGGTGGCCGTTCGCCACGCGCACCTGGCCGGGCTCGAAAGGCTCGATCATGCCGTGGCCCTCGGCCATGCGGCGGATCCAGCGGTCGGACTTGATGCTCACGTTCAGGTGTCCTCGACGGTGATCGTCGGCGCTCCCCCGCCGGCGGTGGCGGCCACTGACAGCCGCGCCGCCGTGCGCCTCGCCATGTCCAGGTAGGCACGCCCGACGGGACCGTCCGGATCGACAACCACGGTCGGCCGGCCTCCATCGGTTTCCTCGCGGATCCGGATGTCGAGCGGCAGCTGGCCGAGCAGGCTCACGCCGTACTGCTCCGCCATGCGCCGGCCTCCGCCGGTGCCGAAGATCGGCTCCTCGTGGCCGCATCGCGAACAGACGTGCGTGCTCATGTTCTCGACGACGCCGAGCACCGGCACCGACACCTTCTGGAACATCTTGAGACCCTTGCGGGCATCGAGAAGTGCGATGTCCTGCGGGGTCGTCACGACCACGGCCCCGCTCACCGGCACCCGCTGGGAGAGCGTGAGCTGGATGTCGCCGGTGCCGGGGGGCATGTCCACGACCAGGTAGTCGAGCTCGCCCCAGTTCGTCTCGGAGAGGAGCTGCGTCAGGGCCTGCGTGACCATCGGGCCTCGCCAGACCATCGGCTGCTCCTCCTCGATGAGGAATCCGATCGACATGACCTTTACGCCGTAAGCCTCCAGCGGCTCGATGTGCCGGCCGTCGCGGGAACCTGGTCGCTCGCCCTGCAGGCCCATCATGCGGGGCTGGCTCGGGCCGTAGATGTCCGCATCGAGCAGGCCCACCCGGGCCCCGTCCAGCGCCAGTGCCAGTGCCAGGTTGACCGCGGTCGTGGACTTGCCGACACCGCCCTTCCCCGACGCCACCGCCACCACGTTGCTGATCCCCGGCAGCGGCTTGAGGCCGCCCTGGACGGCATGGGCCGCCACCTTCCAGCTGACGACGACCCGGGCCGGGCCGATGTCCGGCCGGGCGGCCAGCAGGGCCTCGAGGTTCGCGGCCAGCTCCGCGCTGCCGCGGGCGAGCGGAAAGCCGAGTTCCACCTCGACGAGCACCCGGCCGTCCTCGGACCGGACGGACTTCACAGCTTTGGCGTCGTCCAGGGGCATCCCGAGGTGGGGTTCGACATAATTCCCGACCAGCAGGCGGGCTTCGCGTACGCGATCGACGGTCATTTTTGCAGCAACTGCTCAGGGGAGGGCGGCATGCGCCGCAAGCGGCGGATTGTAGCGGAAACCGGGGACGGACTCCGGCGTTCAGGAGACCGGGCGGTCGACCCTGCGCGTGGCATACTTTTATCCTTTGCCACCCGCTGTTCCGGGTCGGGCATCGTTTGACTTAGCAGGACCCCCCGCGCCGCCGTCCATGAGCTTCTTCACCAACATGCGAGCCGACCGCCTGATCGCGGAGATCAAGGCGACCGGCGAGGGTGACGCCGCGGAAACCCGCAGGACCCTGGAGAAGCTCGCCAAGCTCGGGCCAGCGGCCATCCCCCGCGTCATCGACGCGCTCGCCAATGCCGACAGGCACGAAACCGCCGGCTTCGTCGCCGTCCTGGCTGCGCTCCTCGACAACAAGACCCTGCCCCTGGTGGTCGCCGGTCTCGCGGACGGCAACCAGCGCACCGTGGCGGCCGTCACCGCCGCGCTCACGACCGCGCGTGGCTACAGCCCGCAGCTGCTGCTTGCGATGCTCGACGACCCGAAGGTGCCGAAAGCCCCGATTGTGGGCGTGCTCACGGCGCAGAAGGCGCGACTGAACGCCCGGGACGTCCTCATGCGCGCCTACAGCCAGGAGCCGGCGGAGAAGGCGGCCCTGTTCCGCATCGTCGGCGACATCGCGGATGCGAGCATCGTGCCCGAGCTCCTGAGCCGCATCGAGGGCAAGGATCCCATCGCCCGCACGCACATCATCGGCATCCTGGCGCGATTCGACCGCCCCGACGTCGCGGATGCCCTGCAGCGCCAGCTCAAGGACTCGAACAAGTTCATCCGCCAGGCGGTGCTGAACGCACTTGCGCGCCTCGACGGCAACGTGGACCCGAGCCTGCTCTGCGAGGTGCTGCGCGATCCCGACGTCGAGACACAGCAGAAGGCGATCGACGCCGTCGTGCGCGCGAACCATCCCGATACCATCCAGCACCTCGTGAAGGTCCTCAAGGACGAGAGCGAGAGCGCACGGCGCGCCGCGGTCGAGGTGCTGAACGAGATCGGCACGGCACAGCACGTGAAATACCTCCTGCAGTCGATCAAGGACGACGACTGGTGGGTGCGCAGCCGCGCCGCCGACGCGCTGGCCAAGATCGGCGGACCACGCGTGATCGACGCGGCGCTCGAGCTCATCCGGGACCAGGACGAGGACGTGCGTCGAGCGGCGATCGAGATCCTGAACCAGACGAAGGACGAGCGGGCCGTCGCCTTCCTGATCGAGGCGACCCGCGACAAGGACTGGTGGGTGCGCGAGCGCGCCGTGGATGCGCTGGCCGAGATCGGCAGCCCGGCAGCGCTGCCAGCGCTGCTCGACCTGCTCGAGACCAGCGACGACCGCTCGCTGCCAACCGTGGCGCGGGCGATCGGCAAGCTCGGTGACTCCGCCCAGGTCACCCGCCTGCTGCCCCTCCTCGACCACACCGCCAAGGAAGTTCGCCTCGAGGCCATCACGGCCCTCACGCGGCTCGTGGACGACCAGACGTCCGAAGCCGTGCGTGCGCGTCTCGCCGCCGTGAGCGAGACCGTGCCCGACCCGACGGTGAGCCACGCGGCGCTGCGCGCCGTCGAGGACCTCGACAGCCGTTTCTCGAGCACCGCCGTCGCCGTGCGCGACGATGCGGCGCGGATGGCGGAACCGTCCCGGACGCTGCTGGTCGACCGCGCGGACATCGAGGGCCTGATGAGGAAGTCGCGCGAACAGGCGCGGCTCGACATCTCCACGCTCAAGCCGGGCGACCTGCTCGAGGGCCGCTACAAGTACGTGCAGAAGATCGGCAAGGGTGCCTTCGGCACCGTGCTCCTCATGGAGGACACGGTGGTGGACGAGCGCCTGATCCTCAAGTTCCTGAACCCGAACGTGTCGCAGGACGAGGAGATGATGAAGCGGTTCGTGCACGAGCTGCGGTACTCGCGCAAGATCACGCACCGCAACGTCATCCGCATCTACGACTTCCTCTCCATCCGCGGCAATTACGCGATCTCGATGGAGTACTTCCCGTCGCACACGCTCGGCAACGAGGTCAACGAGAAGCCGCTGCCGCTGGACAAGGCGGTGCGCTACGCAACCGACATCGCCACCGGCATGGCCGTCGCCCACCAGTCCGGGATCATTCACCGCGATTTGAAGCCCGCGAACGTGCTGATCGACGACGCCGGGCTCGTCAAGATCGTGGACTTCGGCGTGGCCGCCGCGCAGCACCAGGGCGACACGCAGCTCACCAAGACGGGCTACGTGATCGGCTCGCCGAAATACATGGCACCCGAGCAGATCCTGGGCAAGAAGGTCGACGAGCGTGCGGACATCTACAGTCTCGGCGTCATACTCTACGAGATGCTGACCGGCGAGCCGCCCTATCACCGCGGCGACCACATGGCGGTGATGTACCAGCACGTGCAGGGCAAGGCGAAGCCGCCGATCGAGGTCGTGTCGTCGATCCCGCCCGGTCTCTCGGAGATCGTCATGAAGGCGATGACCGTGGACAAGACCCGTCGCTTCCAGAGCATGGACGAGATGCGAGCGGCGCTCGAGAAATACCTCTGACCGTACCACCTTCATGGCCCGCATCGACGCATTCCTGAAGCTCGGCGCCTCGCAAGGCTGCTCCGACGTGCACCTCGCGGTCGGCGTGCCGCCCATGTTGCGCATGAACGGCGACCTCATGCCGATCAAGTTCCGCAACCTCGGGGACGCGGAGCTCGAGGCCTACGTGACGGAGATCCTGAGCCCGTCGCAGCAGGAACAGTTCCGCAAGGGCCACGACATCGACTTCTCCTACGTGTCCGAGGACGGCAGCCGGTTCCGGGTGAACCTCTTCCGCAAGGACACCGGCGTCGGAGCCGTGTTCCGCACCATCCCGAGCGAAGTGCCGGGAATCGACAGCCTGAACCTGCCGCCGATCGTGAAGAAGTTCTGCGACTACCACCAGGGCATGGTGCTGGTCACCGGATCGACCGGCACGGGCAAGTCCACGACGCTCGCCGCCATGATCGATCATTTGAACCGGTCCCGGCGGCTCAACATCGTGAGCCTCGAGGACCCGATCGAGTTCGTCCACCGCAGCAAGCTCTCGCAGGTGATCCAGCGCGAGCTGCACACGCACCTGCCCTCCTTTTCCGAGGGCGTGCGCGCGGCGATGCGCGAGGACCCGGACGTGATCCTGGTCGGCGAGCTGCGCGACGCCGACACGGTCCGCTGGGCGATGACGGCGGCGGAGACCGGCCACCTGGTGCTCGGCACCCTGCACACGACGAGCGCGGTCAAGACCATCGACCGCATGGTGGACGCGCTGCCGGCCGAGGAACGCGAGCAGACCAAGAGCTTCCTGTCGCAGAGCCTGATCGGCGTCGTCACGCAGGTGCTGGTGCGCACGCCCGACCTGCGGGGCCGCAAGGCCATCTGCGAGGTCATGGTCATGAACCGCGCCATCGGCAAGCTGATCATGACGGACCAGACGCACATGCTCCCGTCGCAACTGCAGACCGGCAAGGACCTCGGCATGCAGACCATGGACCAGGCACTGCTGGCCGCGATCCAGGCGCGCGAGGTCGATCCCGAGGACGCCGTCGTGTACGCGATCGACAGGCGGCTGTTCAGCCGCTACGTCGCCGACAACACCGGCATCTTCAAGGCCGACGTGACGCCGGAGGCGTCATGACCACCGACCCGGCCCAGACATCGAGCACCGGACAACAGTACGTCCCGCGGCGCGTCGACGAGTACCTGCGCGAGGTACTGGCGAAGAACGGCTCCGACCTGCACTTCGTGGCGGGCGATCCGCCGCGCATCCGGCTCTACGGCGAACTGCAGACGCTGCGCGAGGAACGCCTCGGGCAGGAGCACGTGCGCGAGATCCTGGCCGAGATCATGACGCGGCAGGCCCAGGCGCGGCTCGAGGAAAAAGACGGTGCCGACTTCGCCTACACGATTCCGGGTGTGTCGCGTTTCCGCGTGAACGTCTTCCGGCACATCGGCGGCCTCGGCGCGGTGATGCGCGCGATTCCCTCGAAGGCGCTGACCCTCGACCAGCTCAACATGCCGGAAGCGGTGCGCAACCTCTGCCGCACCAACAATGGCCTGATCCTCGTGACCGGCAAGACGGGCTCCGGCAAGTCCACGACGCTCGCCGCGATGATCGACGACATCAACTCGCGCGTGAAGGGCCACATCCTTACCATCGAGGACCCTATCGAGTTCGTGCACCCGCGCAAGAACTGCCTGGTGAGCCAGCGCGAGGTCGGCATCCACAGTCCGAGCTTCGCCGATGCGCTGCATTCGGCGTTGCGCGAGGACCCCGACGTCGTCCTGGTCGGCGAGTTGCGCGACCACGAGACGATGAGCATCGCCGTCACGGCGGCTGAGATGGGCATCCTCGTCATGGGCACCTTGCACACGAACGGCGCGGCGGCCACGGTGGACCGCATCGTCAATGCGTTCCCGTCGGACAAGCAGGCACACGTGCGCACGATGCTTTCGACGTCGCTCCGCGGGGTGATCTCGCAGCAGCTGATCCAGCGCGCGGACAGGCGTGGGCGGGTCGCAGCGCTCGAGTTGCTGATCAACACGCCGGCCGCGTCGAACCTGATCCGCCAGGGCAAGCTCGACCAGCTCGAGAACGCCATGCAGAGCGGCGCCCAGCACGGCATGCGGACGATGGACACGGCGATCCAGGAGATGCTCGACAAGGGCCTGATCACCGGCCGCTCGGCCTACGAGAAGGCCAACAACAAGCAGCGCTTCGAGCAGTTGAAGGACATGGGCTGACGCGGGGGCGATGCATGGCATAATCCCGCGCCCTGCACGCCGGCCCGCCCCATGAGCACACCGAAACGCCGCAAGATCCTCGTCACGAGCGCGCTGCCGTACGCGAACGGGGCACCGCACCTCGGGCACATCGTCGAATACGTCCAGACGGACATCTGGGTGCGCTACCAGCGGCTGCGTGGCCACGACTGCCTGTACGTCTGCGCAAGCGACGCGCACGGTACGCCGATCATGCTCAAGGCCCGGCAGGAGGGCATCACGGCCGAGGCGTTGATCGCGCGTGTCGGCGCGGAGCAGATCCGGGACTTCGGCGGGTTCGGCATTTCCTTCGACAACTTTCACACGACGCACTCCCCCGAGAACCGGGAAGTCACCGAGGCGATCTATGCACGGCTGGTGGCGGGCGGCCACATCCGCCGCGAGACGATCCGCCAGGCCTACGACGAACCGGCGCAGATGTTCCTGCCGGACCGGTATGTGCGCGGCACGTGCCCGAGCTGCGGCGCGGCGGACCAGTACGGCGACAGCTGCGAGGTGTGCGGCGCCACGTACACGCCCGCCGACCTGAAGGACGCCGTTTCGGTCGTGAGTGGAACGCCCCCGGTTCAGCGGGACTCCGAGCACCTCTTCTTCCGCCTCGGCGACTTCGAGCCGATGCTGCGCGAGTGGACCGGGTCGGGGCGCCTGCAGCCCGCCGTGACCGCCAAGCTCGGCGAGTGGTTCACGGCGGGGTTGCGCGACTGGGACATCTCGCGCGACGCACCCTATTTCGGCTTCGAGATCCCTGGCGAGCCTGGCAAGTATTTCTACGTCTGGCTCGACGCACCGATCGGCTACCTGGGCAGCTTCCTGCAGTACTGCCGGCGCACGGGCCTCGATTTCGACGCCTACTGGCGGCCCGGCAGCGAGGCCGAGGTGTACCACTTCATCGGCAAGGACATCGTGTACTTCCACACGCTGTTCTGGCCCGCGGTACTGCACGGCGCGGGCTACCGGCCGCCCACCTCGGTCTTCGCGCACGGCTTCCTGACCGTCAATGGCCAGAAGATGTCGAAGTCGCGCGGCACCTTCATCACTGCCCGCGCCTGGCTCGATCACCTGCCCGCGGAGTACCTGCGTTACTTCTACGCCTCACGTCTCGGTCCCGGCGTCGAGGACCTCGACCTGAACCTCGACGACTTCGTCGCCAAGGTCAACTCGGACCTGGTCGGCAAGCTCGTCAACATCGCGAGCCGTTGCGCCGGGTTCATCGCGCGGGGATCGGGGGGCCGCCTTGCGGAGCGCCTACCGGAACCGGCGCTGTACGCGGACTTCGTTGCCGCCGCCGATCGCGTCGGTGAGGCTTACGAGGGGCGCGACCTCGCGGCCGTCGTGCGCGAGGTGATGCAACTGGCCGATCGCGCGAATCTCTACATCGACCAGCAGAAACCCTGGTTGATGGCCAAGGATCCGCCCCGCGCCGGCGAGGTGCAGGGCGTCTGCACTCAGGGCATCAACCTGTTCCGGGCGCTGGCGCTCTTTCTCAAGCCCATCATGCCGCAACTCGCGGCGGGGGCGGAGCGCTTCCTCGGGCTCGAGTCCCAGGCATGGGACGACCTTGCACGGCCGCTGCTCGGCACGAGGATTGCTGCCTACGAGCCGCTCGCGACCCGCGTGGATCCCGCGGCCATCAAGGCGCTGCTGGCTGCATCGGTCGAGAGTCTCAAGCCCTCCGGCCTGCCGACCGCCGCGCCGGCCGCGACTCCGGCGCAGGCAAGCGTCACGATCGAGGAGTTTGCGCGCATCGACCTGCGCATCGCGCGCGTCGAGGCGGCCGAACGGGTGGAGGGCGCAGACAAACTGCTCAAGCTCACCGTCGATCTGGGTGGCGAGCGGCGCACGGTGTTCGCCGGCATCCGCCAGGCCTATGACCCCGAGACGCTGGTGGGCCGACTCACCGTGGTGGTCGCAAACCTCGAGCCGCGCAAGATGCGCTTCGGCATGTCCGAGGGGATGGTCCTGGCGGCGGGCCCCGGCGGCGCCGACATCTTCCTGCTGTCCCCCGACAGCGGCGCGCAACCCGGCATGAAAGTGAAGTAGTCTCCGACCACTATCCGCCATCCGCCATCCGCTTCCCATGTCGGACCTGCTCCTGCTGGCACTCGGCGCGAGCCTCGTCAACAACTTCGTCCTGACGAATTTCCTCGGCCTGTGCCCGTTCGTCGGCGTCAGCCGTCGCTTCGAAGCGGCAGCCGGCATGGCGCTCGCAACCCTCTTCGTCCTCACGCTCGCGTCCGGCCTGAGCTACCTGGCCTGGAACTGGGTGCTCGAGCCGCTCGGGCTGGAGTACCTGCACATCCTGGTCTTCATCCTGCTGATCGCCGCGGTCGTACAGATCACGGAGCTCATCGTCCGCGCCACGAGCCCGCTGCTGCACGAACTGCTCGGCGTATTCCTGCCGCTCATCACGACCAACTGCGCGGTGCTCGGCGTCGCGCTGCTCAACCTCGACCGCCGGCACGACCTGCTCGAATCGCTGGTGTTCGGAGCGTCCGCGGGTGCCGGCTTTGGCCTCGCCCTGCTGCTGTTCGCCGCCCTGCGTGAGCGCATCGAATCGGGCGAGGTTCCGCAGGCGTTCCGGGGGGCGCCGATCGCCCTCGTCACCGCCGGCATGATGGCGCTCGCGTTCATGGGTTTCAGCGGGCTCGGTGCGCGATGAACGCGGCGACGGTCCTGCCGGCGATCGGCGTCGCTGCAACTCTTGCGACGACCCTGGGCGCCGCACTCGGATGGGCGGCGACACGACTGCGCCCAAATGAGCATCGCCTCGTCGAGTCGATCAATGCGCTCCTGCCGCAGACGCAGTGCGGACAGTGCGGCTTCCCGGGTTGCCGACCGTATGCCGAAGCCGTCGCGCGCGGCGAGGCCGACATCGACCGCTGCCCGCCTGGCGGCGACATCACTGTCCGCGCGCTCGCAGGCCTGCTCGGCCGCGAACCGAAACCACTGGACCCGCGGTTTGGCACTGTCCCGTCCCCCGCCGTGGCCGTGATCGACGAGGAACGCTGCATCGGCTGCGCGCTCTGCCTGCCCGCCTGCCCGGTCGATGCGATCGTCGGAGCACCGCGGTTCATGCACACCGTCCTCGAGGCTAGGTGCACGGGCTGCGCACTGTGCCTGCCTCCGTGCCCGGTCGATTGCATCGCATTGCACCCGAAACCATGATTACCGCCGGACTGCGTCTCGAGTCGCACAAAGCGCGCGCCATGCAGCGGCCGCTGCAGATTGCGGGTCTGCCGGCGTCCGCCGTGGTCCCGCTCGATCAGGGGGGAGGCACGACGGCGTCGCCCGCCGTTCGCCCGGGCATGCGGGTGCGCATCGGGACCGCGATTGCCCGGCCAGGAGATAGCAGGTCGGCCACGGTGCACTCGCCGGTTGCAGGGATCGTGCGGGACATCGGTGTGCGCGACATCCCGACGCCCTCCGGCCAGGCCCTCTGCATTGTCATCGAGAACGACGGCACCGACGAGTGGGACATTCCCCACGCGCCCACGCCCTGGGCACTGGTGTCGCCGGCAAGACTTATCGACGGAATCCGGGAGGCAGGAATCGTCGGCCTTGGCGGTGCCGCGTTCCCGACGTCAATCAAGCTGAGGGCGGCGCGCGAGCAGTCCGTGGAGCACCTCGTCCTGAACGGTGCGGAATGCGAGCCGTGGATCAGTTGCGACGACGCCCTGATGCGCGAACGCGCGGGGGACGTGGTGCTCGGCGCTCAGGTCATGATGCACGCCTGTGGCGCCCGGCGGGCCACGATCGCCGTCGAGGACGACAAGCCGGAAGCGATCGCAGCCCTGCAGACGGCGTTGTCCGCGGCCAGTGACGACCGGATCGCACTCCTTGCTCTGCCGGCGCTGTACCCGGCGGGTGCCGAGCGGCAGTTGCTGTCGGCCGTCACGGGCCGCGAAGTACCTTACGACGAGCTCCCACCGGCGATCGGCCTCGTGTGCCAGAACGTCGGCACCGCGGCGGCGGTGGCCGCCTGGGTGCGCACCGGACAGCCGTGCATCAGCCGCATCGTAACGATCACGGGCAGCGGCGTGAACCAGCCGGCGAACCTCGAGGCGCGCATCGGCACTCCGTTGTCAGCCCTCGTCGCCGAGTGCGGCGGCTATTGCGGCCAGCCACGGCGCTTGATCGCTGGCGGATCCATGACGGGCCAGGCGCTGACCTCCGACGCGCTGCCGCTCACGAAGGCCATGAACTGCGTGCTGGTCGCGACCGGCGCCGACCTCGCGCCTCGCGGACGCGAGATGCCGTGCATCCGGTGCGGCGACTGCGCGACGGCCTGCCCGGCGGGACTGCTCCCGCAGCAGTTGCATCGGGGCGTCCTCAGCGATGATGCCGAACTGTTCGAACGTCACGGTCTCGCCGACTGCATCGAATGCGGCTGCTGCGACTTCGTGTGCCCGAGCCAGATTCCCCTGACGTCCCGCTTCCGTGAGGCGCGCGCGCAGGCCAGGGCCCGGCGCGAGGAAATGCAGCGGGCGGCGGACGCACGCCAGCGCTTCGAGCAGCGCGAGCGCAGGCTGGCGGCACGGGCCGAGGTCGAGCGCCGCGCATTCGACGAGGCGCGGCGGCGTGCCAGAGGTGATGGCCCACCCTCGGGCGGCCCCGATGCGATTTGAGGTCTCCGGGGCACCGCACGTCATCGCCGGCTTCACCGTGCCGCGCGTCATGACGCAGGTGCTGCTGGCACTGGCACCCGTCGCGGTCGCACACGTGGTCCTGTACGGCCCCGGCCTGCTGTTGCAGCTGGCCGTGTGCACGGTCACGGCACTGACCTGCGAGGCGCTTGCCCTGCAGGTGCGCGGGCGGGATCCCAAGCCGTTCCTGCGCGACGGCAGCGTGCTCGTGACCGCGGGGCTGCTGGCACTGAGCGTCCCGCCGTCCCTGCCGTGGTGGCTCGCCGTGCTCGGCACGGCCGCTGCCGTGCTGCTCGGCAAGCACGCGTACGGCGGGCTGGGATCCAACCCGTTCAATCCGGCGATGGTCGGTTACGCCGTCCTGCTGGTGTCGTTTCCGCTCGAGATGAGCCGCTGGCCGCTGCCCGCGGGGGTCGAGTGGGACGCGGTCACCGGCGCCACGGCGCTCGACCAGTTGCGCACGGGACTCGGGCAGCGTCTGACCATGCAGGAGATCTTCGCGCAGCCCGTGTTCGGTGTGGTCGGCGATTCCGGCGCGCAATGGATCAACGCGGCCGCCCTGCTCGGCGGTCTGTACCTGCTCGGACGCAGGATCGTGCGCTGGCACATCCCTGCCGCCGTGCTGGCCGGCATGGCCGTGCCTGCCGTGTTCATGCATACACTGGACCCGGGTGCGCACGCCGGCGCCGCATTCCATCTCTTTTCCGGAGCGACGATGCTCGGTGCGTTCTTCATCGCCACGGACCCGGTGTCGGCCGCCACCAGCGATCGTGGACGGCTCATCTACGGCGCAGGGATCGGTGCGCTGACGTGGGTCATCCGCACCTGGGGTGGTTACCCCGACGGCATCGCCTTCGCCGTGCTGCTCATGAACCTGGCCGCGCCGCTGCTGGACCGCTACACGGTGCCGAGAATCCATGGCCACCCGAAACGCTGAGCAGCTGCGCTTCCGACCGCTGCGCGCGGCTGCGATGCTCGCGATCGCCGCCGTGTGCTCGGTTGGGCTCGTGTCGTTCGTCCATGACATCACCAGGCCGCGGATCGAGGCCAGCGAGCGGGCGCAGCGTGTTGCGCAACTCGCGGCGGTTCTTGGCCCGGCTCGCTACGACAACGACCTGCTCGCCGACGTGGTCACGGTGCGCGATCCCGAGTTGCTCGGGACGGACGAGCCGCTGCCGGTGCATCGTGCCCGCCTGGCCGGCCGGCCGGTCGCGGCTCTGCTCGTGGCCGTGGCGCCGGACGGTTACTCAGGCGCGATCCGCCTGCTGATTGCGGTCGACCCGGTCGGCCGGCTGCTGGGCGTGCGGGTGCTGAGCCACAAGGAAACGCCCGGACTCGGCGACGCGATCGAGACCCGCAAGTCGGGGTGGATCGATGCCTTCGCGGGACGATCACTCGAGGACCCGGCCGCGGATCGCTGGAAGGTGCGCAGGGACGGCGGCGATTTCGACCAGTTCACTGGCGCTACCGTGACGCCTCGCGCCGTGGTGCGAGCCGTGCGCAACGCCCTGGTCTATGTCGACCGCCACCGTGACGAACTGTTCGCGGAGCAGACGGAGGCTCAGGCGCCGACCGGCCGCCGGGAGCGTTGAGCCGGTCGCATGGACCCCTACAATGCACGCATGAACGCCGCCAGCATCCTCCGCAACGGCCTGCGGGACCAGAACCCCGGGCTGGTGCAGTTGCTCGGGCTCTGCCCTCTGCTGGCGGTGAGCACGTCCGTGGGGAGCGCCCTGGGGCTCGGGCTCGCCACCATCGCGGTGCTGGTCACCAGCAACGCAATCGCCGCGGCGACGGGCCGCTGGCTGCTCCCCGAAGTGCGTCTCGCCGTCTTCGTGCTCGCCATCGCCGGGGCCGTGACCGCCGTGGAGTTGTCGATGTCCGCGTGGTGGCCGGGCCTGCACGACACGCTCGGCATTTTCCTGCCGCTGATCGTCACGAACTGCCTGGTGCTGGCGCGCGCGGAATCGTTCGCGTCGCGCAATCCTCTCCCCAGCGCCCTGCTGGACGGCGTCGCCATGGGTCTGGGTTTCATGCTGGTCCTGCTCGCTCTCGGCGCGAGCCGCGAGTTGCTGGGACACGGCAGCCTCGGCGCGGACCTGCACCTGCTGCTCGGCCAGGCCGCGCGCGGCGGCGGACTGCGTGTGTTCGACGAGCGGCACGGCCTGCTGCTCGCGCTGCTGCCGCCCGGCGCATTCATCCTGCTCGGGCTGATGCTCGCGTGGCGCAACTGGCGCCTGCAGAAGGCCGCATGAACGAGCAGAAGCGGCGCGAAATCTTCGAACGCCTGCGCGCACTCAATCCGCATCCGGCGACGGAGCTCGAGTACTCGACACCGTTCGAACTGCTGGTCGCGGTGATCCTCTCGGCACAGGCCACGGACAGGAGCGTCAACGTCGCGACGCGCAGGCTGTTCAAGGACGCGAATACGCCAGCTGCCGTGCTCGCGCTGGGCGTGGAGGGCCTGTCGGCCTACGTCAGGTCGATCGGCCTCTATCAGGGCAAGACGAAGAACATCATCGCAACCTGCCGGCGACTGCTCGACGAACACGGCGGACGCGTCCCGGACCGGCGCGAGGACCTCGAGGCACTGCCAGGCGTCGGCCGCAAGACGGCGAATGTGATCCTCAACACCGCCTTTGGCCAACCCACGATCGCCGTCGACACGCACCTCTTCCGCGTCGCAAACCGCACGGGCCTGGCGCCCGGCAAGACGGTCCGCGAGGTGGAGGATCGACTGATGCGGCGCGTGCCGGCCGAGTTCCTGCACGACGCGCACCATTGGCTGATCCTGCACGGCCGCTATGTCTGCAAGGCCCGCCACCCGGACTGCCCGGCCTGCCCGATCGCCGACCTTTGCGAGTACAAGCAGAAGACCCGGCGAGCGAGCTGACCCGGATGCCCTTCTTTCACGACCAGGATCGCGCAGCTCTGCGGCGCCGCTATACGGAAGCATGGCGCAAGCGTCGCGCGTCCCTGCCCCTCGAACCGCTCGAGGACCAGCTCGCCACGGTGATCGAGGAGCACCCGGAGTACCAGCCGGTCGTCGAGGAGGCCGGGAGCGCGCACACGCGCGACTTCACGCCGGAGGGCGGCCAGTCGAACCCGTTCCTGCACATGGGGCTGCACCTCGCGATCCGCGAGCAGGTGAGCACCAACCGACCGGCCGGCATCGCAGCGGTCCATGCGGAGCTTTGCCGGCGCACCGGCGACCCGCACGAGGCCGAGCACCGCATGATCGAATGCCTCGGCGAGGCGCTCTGGCGCAGCCAGCAGACGGGACTGCCGCCGGACGAGGCGGCCTACTTCGATTCCCTGCGCCGACTGCTGGCGCGACGGAAATAGATCGCCGTCCCGGCCGGTCGTCTGGCGGAAACACCCGGGCTCCCGGCAACCTCGATCCCATGTCCACCCGTCCCTTGCGAGATTGCCGCCTGCATGGCGTCGGCCTCGGCCTGCGCCGCTCGATGCGGCCCGAGCTCGCGGCCCGCGCGCAGCCGGTCGAAGTCGATTTCATGGAGGTGGCGCCGGAGAACTGGATCGGCGTGGGAGGCGCGCCACGACCGCGAATTCCTCGCGCGGCGCCGGGCCGCGAGCTGCGCGAGATCGACTTCATCAATGCCGTTCTCGCAGAAGCCGACTGCGACCTGCTGCTCGACGTCAACAACATCTACGTCAACGCCATCAATCATCGCTACGATGCGCACCAATTCCTGCCGGCGCTGCCGGCCGGGCGCGTCGACAGGCACGGCGCCGATGTCTGCGACCCTGTCTGGGACCTGCTCGTCGCCACCTGCGACCACTGCGACGTGAGGAGCACGGTGCTCGAACGCGACTTCAACATGCCGCCCATCGACGTCCTGATGCGCGAGGTCGAGTTGATCCGCGAACTGCAGGCACGGCAGCGCTTTCCCTGTCGTGCAGGCGATACTGGGTCCCGATCGCTGGGCACAGCTGGTGCGCGACTTCTATCGGCACCACCGGTGCCACACGCCACTCTTCCTCGAAATGTCACAGGAGTTCCTCGCTCATCCGGGCGACGAGCGCGCGCCGTCCCCGAGTGATCCGCCGTTCCTGCTGGAACTCGCGCAATACGAATGGGTGGAACTGGCCCTCAGTATCGACGAGGCTTGCGTCGACGAGGTGGACATCGATCGCGACGGCAACCTGCTCGAGGGCGTCCCCGTGCTGTCGCCCCTGGCCTGGCCGCTCGCCTACGACTTTCCGGTGCACCGCCTTTCGCCGCAATTCCAGCCGTCACGGCCGCCGGCAGAGCGATCCTTCCACATCGCCTGTCGCAATCGCTCGGACAAGGTGCACGTCATGACTGCCGGTCGTGACGGGCGGTTTGGAGGCGCTGCAGCAGTTACGCGCGAACGATGCGGTGCTCGGCACGCGCGTTGCCCGATCATTCACTATCCCCTCATCACTGATCACGACCCCCTTTCTTCTTCCTGGGCACATACAAGTCCGTGATGGTCCCCTCGAACATCTCGGCGGCCATCCCGACGGTCTCGGACAACGTCGGGTGCGGATGAATCGTGAGGCCGATGTCCGCCGCATCCGCGCCCATTTCCACCGCAAGCGCGATTTCGGAGATCAGGTCGCCTGCACTGGTGCCGACGATACCGCCGCCCAGCACGCGACGGGTCTGCGGATCGAACAGCAGCTTGGTCGAACCTTCCGCGCGGCCAAGCGCAAGGGACCGGCCGCTGGCCGACCAGGGAAACGTGGATTTCTCGTAGGGCACGCCCCGAGCCTTGGCGTCGGTTTCGGTGAGACCCACCCAGGCAATCTCGGGGTCGGTATAGGCCACCGATGGAATCACGCGTGCGTCGAAGTAGCTCTTCAAGCCAGCGGCGGCCTCGGCAGCGACCTTCCCTTCGTGCGTGGCCTTGTGAGCGAGCATCGGCTGCCCGACGACGTCGCCGATGGCAAAGATGTGCGGCACGTTAGTGCGCATCTGCCGGTCCACGGCGATGTAGCCCCGCGCGTCGATCTGCACGCCTGCCGCCTGTGCGTTGATGCGCGCGCCATTCGGCGCGCGTCCCACGGACACCAGGACCTTGCCATAGACCTGTGGCTCGGGCGCCTGCCCGCCCTCGAAGCTCACGCGCAGGCCATCCGCGGTGGGCTCGATCGACGTCACCTTCGTGCCGAGCATCGTGCGCTCGTAGCGCGAGGCGATCCGCTTCTGCAGCGGTCTCACGAGGTCGCGGTCGCATCCGGGCATCAGCCCGTCCGTCAGCTCGACGACGCTCACCTTGACGCCCAGCGCGTCGTAGACCGTCGCCATTTCGAGCCCGATGATTCCGCCGCCGACCACCAGCAGCCGATCCGGCAGATCCAGCTCGAGCGCGCCGGTCGAATCGATGACACGCGGATCGTCCGGCAGGCCCGGCAATCGAACCGATTCGGAACCCACGGCGATCACGCACTGGCCGAAGCTCAAGTTGCGTGCCGCGGTGCCATCGTCGACCTGCAGTCCGTGCGGGGAAGCGAAGGCCGCGGTGCCGCGGATCACCGTCACCTTGCGCTGCTTCGCGAGCATCGCCAGCGACCGCGTCATGCGACCGACCACGCTGTCCTTCCATTCCCGCAGCTTCGGCACATCGATCCGCGGCGCGCCGAAATGCACGCCGAATTCAGCCATGGCGTGCGCGTCCTCGATGACCTTGGCCGCGTGCAGCAGTGCCTTCGACGGGATGCAGCCCACGTTCAGGCAGACGCCGCCGAGGGTCGACCAGCGTTCGATGAGAGCGACATTGAGTCCGAGGTCGGCAGCCCGGAACGCGCACGAGTAACCGCCCGGACCGGCGCCCAGGACGACGAGATCGAAGTCGTAAGCACCGGGGGCAACCTCCGGCGCGGACGCCGGTGCCGGGCTGCGCGCCGCCGCGGCCGGCGTCGCCGCGGAAGGCATCGGCGCCAACGGGACCGTGTCGAGGTAGGGCTCGCCGCCGTAAGGCTCGGCCACGCGCACGTCCGTGCGCGGCGGCACCGGCTGCGCGGCCTGCGTAACCCGCAACACCGCGATCGGCGAACCGGTGTTGACCTTGTCTCCGGCCGCGACCGCCAGGCGCTCCACGACGCCTTCGGCGGGCGATGGCACTTCCATCGTCGCCTTCTCGCTCTCGAGCGTCAGGAGCGGTGTCTCGACGGCCACGCGGTCGCCGACCGCAACCAGCAACTCGATGACGGCCACGTCCTTGAACCCCCCGAGGTCGGGGACCGTAACGGTCAGCCGGGCAGTCTCGTCATGATTCGTGCCGGTCAATCATCCTCTCCTCGGCTGGCACCGCGTCTACGGTATCGCCTGCAGCAATCCCTGCACATCGGCCAGCGCCTTGCCCAGGTACGTCGTAAAGCGAACGGCATCTGCGCCGTCGATGACACGGTGATCGTACGACAGCGACAACGGCAGCATCAGGCGCGGCACGAAGCTGCCATGCTCGTAGACCGGACGATGGACCGCGCGTGAAACGCCCAGGATCGCGACTTCGGGCGCGTTGATGATCGGCGTGAAGGCCGTGCCGCCGATGCCGCCCAGGCTTGAAATCGTGAAGCACCCGCCCTGCATCTCGGCCGCGACCAGTTTGCCGTTGCGTGCCTTGTCGCTGAGCACGGCCAGTTCGCGGGCGAGTTCGAAGACGTCCTTGCGATCCGCGTCCCGGACCACCGGGACGACGAGACCGTTGGGTGTGTCCGCCGCAAAGCCGAGGTGCACGTATTTCTTGAACACCAGTTCGCCCGCCGCCGCGTCGAGGGACGCACCGAAGTGCGGGAACGCCTGCAGCGCCCTCGCGCAGGCGCGCATCACGAACGCGAGCGGCGTGAGCTTGATACCCCGCGCCGCGGCCTCGTCCTTCAGGCGCACGCGCGTCGCCTCCATCTCGGTGATGTCGGCCTCGTCGAACTGCGTGACGTGCGGCAGGTTGACCCAGCTCGCATGCAGCCGCGGGCCGGCAATCTTCTGGATGCGCGACAACGGGCGTCGCTCGATCGGGCCGAACGCGGCGAAGTCCACCTCGGGCACCCGCGGCAGTGCGACCGCCGCGGGCGGCGGCTCGGTCAGCAGGCGCTTGACGTGCGCCTTGACGTCCTGCTCGGTGATGCGGCCCTTGAGGCCGGTGCCCGCAACCTTTGCGAGCTCGACACCGAGTTCCCGTGCAAACCGGCGAATGGATGGGCTCGCGTGCGATCGCGCGAAACCGGGCTCATCGATGACAACGGCGACGGCCGCGGCCCGCGGCGCGGCCGGTGCAGCCGGCTGCTGCACTGCGGCGGTCGCGGCCTTCGGCTCCGGCGGAGGTGGAGCCACGGGCGGTGCCGTACGGCGCGGCGCCTCCTCACTATCCGCTATCCGCTGTTCACTATTCGCTTCTACGATCGCTATCAGGTCTCCCTTCGACACCCGCCCGCCGGCCTGGACCTTGAGCTCGCGCACGATGCCCGCGGCCGTGGACGGCACGTCCATCGTTGCCTTCTCGGTCTCGAGCGTGAGGAGCGTGGCGTCCACCGCGACCGGGTCGCCCGGCTTCACGGCGACCTCGATGATCTCGACGTCCTTGTAATCGCCGAGGTCGGGGATCCTCACTTCGATGAGCTGCGTCACGGCCTCGGTCCCTGCTAGGCCGTCACGGGGTTGGGCTTGTCGGGATCGATCCCGAAGCGTGCGATCGCATTGCGCACCGTGGCCATGTCGAGCGTGCCCTCGTCAGCGAGCGCCTTCAGCGCCGCGATCACGACAAAACGACGATCGACCTCGAAGAACCCGCGCAATGCGGCCCGCGAATCGCTGCGGCCATAGCCATCCGTGCCGAGCACGACGTACCGGCCGGGCACCCACTGCCGGATCTGGTCGGGCACCGCGCGCATGTAGTCCGTCGCGGCGACGAACGGCCCGGCGTGCCCGGCGAGGCAGTGCTTCACGTAGGGCACCCGCGGCGGCTCCTCGGGGTGCAGCAGATTCCAGCGCTCCGCATCGAGCGCCTCGCGGCGCAGCTCCGAGAAGCTCGTTACGCTGAACACGTCCGCCGGTACGCCAAACTCCTCCTCGAGGATCCCGGCCGCCGCGATCACCTCGCGCAGGATGGTCCCGGAACCGAACAGGTTGGCGCGCACCTTGCCGCGGCCGCCGATGTGCAGCAGGTACATGCCCTTGACGATGCCTTCCTCGACACCCTTGGGCATGGCCGGGTGCGCGTAGTTCTCGTTCATGCACGTGACGTAGTAGAAGACGTTGTCCTGCTCGACGTACATGCGTCGCAGGCCGTCCTGCACGATCACCGCGAGTTCGTAGGCGTAGGTCGGGTCGTACGCGACGCAGTTCGGAATGACGGTGGCGAGCAGCTGGCTGTGTCCATCCTGGTGCTGCAGCCCCTCGCCCGCGAGCGTGGTGCGGCCGGCCGTGCCGCCGATCAGGAAGCCGCGCGCCTGCATGTCGCCCGCAGCCCACCAGAAGTCGCCGACACGCTGGTAGCCGAACATCGAGTAATAGATGTAGAAGGGCACCATGCTCACGCCGTGATTGGCGTATGCCGTGCCGGCGGCGATCCAGCTGCACATGGCGCCACCTTCGTTGATGCCTTCCTCGAGGATCTGGCCCTTCTTGTCCTCGCGGTAATAGAGCAGCTGGTCGGCGTCCTGGGGCGTATAGAGCTGACCCATGGACGAGTAGATGCCGACCTGGCGGAACATCCCCTCCATGCCGAAAGTGCGCGCCTCGTCCGGAACGATCGGCACGATGTGCGGCCCGATGTTCTTGTCCTTCAGCAGGATCGAGAGGATTCGCACCAGCGCCATGGTGGTCGAGATCTCGCGCTCGCCCGTCGACTCGAGCAGGGGGGCGAAGGCGTCCAGCGCCGGGACCTGCAGCGCGGGCGCGGTCGCCCTCCGCTGCGGCAGGTAGCCGCCGAGCGCCCTGCGCCGCTCGCGCAGGTACCTGATCTCCTCGCTGTCCTCCGCGGGCCGGTAGTACGGCACTTTCGCGATGTCCTCGTCGGATACCGGGATGTTGAAGCGATCGCGAAAATCCTTGAGCGCCCCGTCGTCCAGCTTCTTCTGCTGGTGCGTGATGTTCTGCCCCTCGCCGGCGCGACCCATGCCGTAGCCCTTGACCGTCTTCGCGAGAATCACGGTCGGCTGGTCCTTGTGCGTCATGGCCGCGTGGTAGGCGTTGAACACCTTGTGCGGATCGTGCCCGCCGCGATTGAGCCGCCAGATGTCCGCGTCCGACAGGTTGGCGACCATCTCCTTCAATTCGGGATACTTGCCGAAGAAATGCTCGCGGGTGTAGGCGCCGCCCTTAGCCTTGAAGTTCTGGTACTCGCCGTCCACGCACTCCATCATCAGGCGTCGCAGGAGACCCCGGGTGTCCTGCTGCAGGAGCGGATCCCAACGCGAACCCCAGATTACCTTGATGACGTTCCAACCCGCGCCGAGAAACGCGGCCTCCAGCTCCTGGATGATCTTGCCATTGCCGCGGACCGGGCCGTCGAGACGCTGCAGGTTGCAATTGATGACGAACACCAGGTTATCGAGCTTCTCGCGCACGGGCATCGTGATCGCGCCGAGCGACTCGGGCTCGTCCATCTCGCCGTCACCGAGGAACGCCCACACCTTGCGGTCGCTGGCCGGAATGATGCCGCGGTGCTCCAGGTAACGGACGAACCGCGCCTGGTAGATCGCCATCATGGGACCGAGTCCCATGGAGACGGTGGGGAACTGCCAGAAGTCCGGCATCAGCCACGGGTGTGGATACGACGAGAGTCCACCGCCTCCCACTTCCTCGCGGAAGCGCCTCAGGTGTTGCTCGGTGAGGCGCCCCTCCAGGAATGCACGCGCGTAGATGCCGGGCGACGAATGACCCTGGATGAACACCATGTCGCCGGGATGCGCCTCGCTCGGCGCGCGCCAGAAATGGTTGAAGCCGACCTCGTAGAGCGTGGCGGCCGACGCATAGCTCGCGATGTGCCCGCCGTATTCCGAACTCTGGCGGTTGGCCTGCACCACCATCGCCATCGCGTTCCAGCGGATGTACGCCTTGATCCGTTTCTCGAGGGCACGGTCACCCGGGTACTCGCGCTCCTGCCCGGTCGAGATCGAGTTGACGTAGGCGGTGTTGGGCTTGAACGGAAGGAAGGCGCCCGAGCGCCGCGTGTAGTCGATGATTCGCTCGAGGAGGTAGTGCGCGCGCTCGGCCCCGTGCACGCGCAGCACGGAGTCGATCGACTCGAGCCATTCGCGCGTCTCGGACGGATCGGAGTCTTCTATCTTGGAAGCTTCGAACATGGCACCCGCCCGCGGTAATGATTTGCGCAGCACGCCCTGCTAGCATGCCGACGCGCAATGATCAGCGCGCACTCCCGCAAGGTCAAGGCAAGCACGTGCCGCAATTTCTTCCGCCCGAATCGACGATCGACGTCCGCGGCCGCAAGGGCGCGCCCGACCAGGCCAGCCTGGCGCGGGCCGATGGGGTCGTCTTCGTTCTCCCCGCCGACGACATTGAACGCGCGCTCGCGCGGCTGCCGAACGCGCCGCTGTGGGCATCGCTGTACCGCAATGCAAAGCGCGCGAACAAGTCCCCGGTGCTGGTGGCGCGGCTGCCGAATGCGCGTCACACGCTGGCTGTGGTTGGTTTCGCAAAGACCCGCCAGTCCGGATTCGAACACCTGGAACTCGCCGGCAAGCTGCTGCGCGAGGCGCTGAAGCCCGGCGTGGCACGGCTGCACTGCCAGGTGGATGGTTTCCCGGCCCCGGTGGCCGGCGCGCTGCGCGAAGCGCTCGTGAGCGCGGCCCTGGCAGGCGCCGCACCCATGCCGGACCGCAAGACGAAGCGCACCCCTCCTTGCGACCTGCGCGCGATCGAGGTGCATGAAGCGAGCACCCGCGAATTCTCGCGCAGCCAGGCGATCGCCGCCGGCAATCACCTCGCACGCTGGCTGTCCGTCCTGCCGCCCAACGAGCTCGACTGCGTGGCCTATCGGCGTCTTCTGCAGCAACTGGCGCGCCGCGAAGGCTGGACGTTCCGGTTCTACGACGAGCGCACGCTCACGCGCCTGAAGGCCGGTGCATTCCTCGCCGTGGCGCGCGCGAACCCGCACCGGGGCGCCGGCATCGTGCGGCTGCGTCACCGTCCGCACGGCACTGGCCGCGTCCCGCGGCTCGGCCTGGTGGGCAAGGGCATCTGCTTCGACACCGGCGGCATCAACCTCAAGTCGCAGAAAGGCATGTACCTGATGCACGGCGACATGCAGGGCAGCGCCGTTGCGGTCGGCACGCTGCTTGCGCTCACGCGCAGCCGTGCGCGCTTCGAGGTGGACTGCTGGCTGGCCCTGACGGAGAACCAGATCGGTCCGCTGGCGTACCGGCCGCAGGACGTCGTGAGCGCGTCAAACGGCGTCACGATCCAGGTCGTGCACAGCGACGCGGAAGGCCGCATGGTGCTGGCCGACGCGCTCGCCCTCGCGTCGCGGGAAAAGCCGCGGCTGCTGATCGATTTCGCTACCCTGACCGGCGCCTGCGTCAACGCGCTCACCGAGCGCTACAGCGGCGCGTTCACCAATCGTCCCGACCTGCATGCGCCGCTCCAGGATGCGGGGCGCGCGAGTGGCGAGCGCGTCTGGTGCTTCCCGATGGACGAGGATTTCGACACCGACCTCGAGAGCCCGATCGCCGACGTCATGCAGTGCACGTCCGATTCCAAGGGCGACCACATCCTGGCTGCGCGATTCCTCAGCCGCTTCGTCGGGACCGGCATCCCGTGGGTGCACCTCGACCTCGCCGCCAGCGAGCGCAAGGGCGGGCTCGCTCACGTCCCGACCGAGTTCACCGGCTTCGGCGTGCGGTACACGCTGCAGTTGCTCGGTGACGGCGCCTTCATGGACCGGGTGCAGGAGACTCCTTGACCACGCTGACGCTGCGGCGCCCCGACGACTGGCACCTGCACCTGCGCGACGGAGCGCACATGGCCGCCGTGTTGCCATTCACGGCGCGCCGCTTTGCCCGGGCCATCGTGATGCCCAACCTGAAGCCGCCGATGACCAGCACCCAGCCGCTGACCGACTATCGCGAGCGAATCCTGGCCGCGCTGCCTCCCGGGCTGCAGTTCACTCCGCTCATGACCCTGTACCTCACGGATCGGACACCGCCGGACGAGATCCGGCGCGCCCGCGCGAGCGGCTTCGTCATCGGCGCGAAGCTCTATCCCGCCGGGGCGACGACGCACTCCGACGCGGGCGTGAGTTCCATCGACCACGTCTGGCCGGCGCTCGAGGCGATGGCCGAGGCCGGGCTCGTCCTGCAGGTGCACGGGGAGGTCACGGACCCGCTCGTCGACGTGTTCGACCGTGAGCATGCATTCATCGACCGGGTCCTGTCGCGCGTCGTCGAACGGCTGCCCCGCCTCAAGGTCGTTTTCGAGCACATCAGCACGGCCACGGCGGTCGAGTTCGTGCGCGCGGCCCGGCCCGGCGTCGCCGCGACGATCACACCGCAGCACCTGCTCATGAATCGCAACGCGATTTTCGAGGGTGGCCTCCGGCCACACCATTACTGCCTGCCCGTGCTCAAGCGCGAGCGCGACCGGGCCGCGCTGCTCGAGGCCGCGAGCAGCGACGACGCGCGTTTCTTCCTCGGTACGGACAGCGCGCCGCACGCGCGCCACGCGAAGGAGGCGCCCTGCGGTTGCGCGGGCATCTTTTCGGCGCATGCGGCCATCGAGCTGTACGCCGAGGCATTCGAGCAGGCCGGACACCTCGAGCGGCTCGAGGCTTTCGCGTCGGAGCGCGGTCCGGATTTCTACGCCCTGCCGCGCAACTCGACGACGATCACCATGCGCCGCGAGCCATGGACGGTGCCGGAACGTTATACGTACGGCGCGCACGAGCTGGTGCCGTTGCGCGCAGGTGCGCAGGTGGCCTGGCGGCTGGTGTCCGAGTGAACGAGACGAACGGCGTACTGCGCATCGCCTCGCGCTTCCGCGGCTTCCTGCCGGTGGCGGTGGACGTCGAGACCGGCGGATTCAACGCGTCCACCGACGCACTGCTCGAGATCGCCGCCGTGCTGGTCGAGATGACTCCGCTGGGAGAACTGCGGCCCGGGGCGACGTTTCGCTACCACGTCCAGCCATTCCACGGTTCGCGCATGGACCCGGCCTCCCTCGCGGTGAACGGCATCGATCCGCATCACCCGCTGCGTCCCGCGATGCCCGAAAAAGAGGCACTGACGCAACTCTTCCGCGAAGTGCGCCGCGCGGTGCGCGATGCGGGTTGCACGCGCGCCGTGCTGGTCGGCCACAACGCGTCCTTCGACCTGGGATTCCTGAATGCGGCCGTCGCGCGGACCGACATCAAGCGCAATCCGTTCCACCCGTTTTCGAGCTTCGACACGGCGACGCTCGGCGGCGTCGCGCTCGGGCAGACGGTGCTTGCGCGCGCGGTGACCGCGGCCGGCCTCGCCTGGAATCCGGACGAGGCGCACTCGGCGATCTACGACGCGGAGCGCACGGCGGCGCTGTTCTGCAGGATCTGCAACCGGTTCCGCGACATGTACGAGGAAGCCCTCGAACGGGCGCCCGACCTCGCCGCGGACGAGCCCGGCTCCGCAGGACCGGACCTGGACGAATAGCCGTCAGGCGGTCGAGACAGCCCCGGCCTCCTGCAGCAGTTGCTGCAGCTCGCCCTTCTGGTACATCTCGGTGAGGATGTCCGAACCGCCCACCAGCTCACCACGAACGTAGAGCTGCGGGTAGGTGGGCCAGTTGGAAAAGCGCTTCAGGGCGTCGCGCAATTCCGGGTCCTCGAAAATGTTCACGTACGCGAAACTCGCGCCGCAGGCCTCGAGCGTCCGCACGGCCGAGGCCGAGAAGCCGCACTGCGGGAAATCCGGCGTGCCCTTCATGTAGAGCACCACCGGATTCGACTTGAGTTGTTCCTGGATCTTCTGGTTGACGTCCACGATGGTCACCTCGTCAGCACGACACCCGGGCGCCCGCCTCGCCGGCGCGCACCCGCTCCAGCCGTGCCATCACGGCCCATTGCTCCGCGGCGCTCATGCGGCTCCAGCGCGCAATCTCGTCCAGGGTCCTGCGGCATCCCATGCAGCGGCTCTGCGCGTCGAGCGTGCAGACGTTGATGCAAGGGGACGAGGGACCGGACTGGACCATTTGCTGCAGCCGCTTCACCACACGGGGCGTTGAATTATGGGGATGCGTCGCCTATTCTTCAAACACTTACAAGCGGCCCGGCCCCCGTTCAATTCCGGCCGGAGCCGCCGAAATTCACGCCTGGAGGAGCATCCACGATGAACCCATTGAACTCGGTTCGCGGCTCGATCACGACTGGATTCGTCGTGGCGATCGCGCTCACCCTGCTGATCGCCCCGACGGGTTTCCTCGAACTCGGGCTGGCCCGCTGGTTCCACATACTGTCGGGCGTGATGTGGATCGGCCTGCTCTGGTACTTCAACGTCGTGCAGATCCCGGCGCTTGCAGCGGCGGCGGCCGACAAGGGCGGCCCCGGCGGCGCGGGCATCGGCAAGTACGTCGCGCCGCGTGCGCTGCTGTGGTTCCGCTGGGCCGCACTGGCAACCTGGCTCACCGGCGCCTGGTACCTCGCCCGCTCCCACAATTTCGGCGGCGCCTTCATGCTTGGACTCGGCAGCGATCCGGTCAATGCCTACCAGCTCGTCATCGGCATCGGCGCCTGGCTCGGCACGATCATGCTGTTCAACGTCTGGGTGCTCATCTGGCCGAACCAGAAGAAGGTGCTCGGCATCGTCGCCGCGACGGACGACGAGAAAGCGAAGGCGCGCAAGGTCGCCATGCTGGCGTCCCGGACGAACTTCGTGCTGTCCATCCCGATGCTGCTGTGCATGGGATCGGCCACGCACGGCCTGCCGTTCTGATGGCGTGATGCTGCAGACGCCGGCGGACCTCGTCGAGCAGGTCGGTCGTGCCCTCGCGGAAGACGTCGGCCGCGGCGACCTGACCGCGGCGCTCGTGCCCGAGGGCCGGTCCGGACAGGCGCGGGTGATTACCCGGGAGGCCGCGGTGCTGTGCGGCCGTCCGTGGTTCGACGAGGTGTTCCGTCAGCTCGATCCGTCGGTCAGGGTCGAGTGGGAGGCTGCCGAAGGCGCGGCCGTCGAACCCGGGCAGCTGCTGTGCCGCCTCTTCGGCCCCGCCCGGTCCCTGCTCACGGGCGAGCGCACGGCGCTCAATTTCCTGCAGACGCTGTCCGGCACGGCCACCACCACGCGACGCCACGTTGAGCTCGTGGAGGGCCTCCCCTGCCGCATCCTCGACACCCGCAAGACGATCCCGGGCCTGCGCCGGGCGCAGAAGTACGCCGTGCGCTGCGCGGGTGGCAGCAATCACCGCATGGGGCTCTTCGACGGGATCCTCGTCAAGGAGAATCACATCGTGGCCGCTGGCTCGATCGCTGCCGCGGTCGCCGCGGCCCGGGTCGCGGATGCCGGCGTGCCCATCGAGGTCGAGGTCGAGACACTCGACGAACTGCGCCAGGCGCTCGACGCGGGCGCCGACATGGCGCTGCTCGACGAGTTCAGCCTCGACGAACTGCGCGCGGCCGTTGCGTTGAACCGCGGTCACGCCAACGGGCCGATGAAGCTCGAGGCGTCGGGCAACGTCACCTTCGAGACGCTGCGGCCGATTGCCGAGACGGGCGTCGATTTCATCTCCATCGGGTCGCTGACGAAGCATCTTCGGGCGGTGGATCTCTCGATGCGGTTCGAGTTCGACGCGCTGGCGTAACCCGTTCATTTCGCCGTGCGTGTGGCAGGCGCCTGAGCGAGTTCTCGCCAGGGCGCGAGAACTCGCACGGCGCATGAAGCGACCACCGCCGCAAAGATGTGCCGTCCTGAGACGTTGGGGGTGACTTGGAGGCAACCGAAGTGGCGCGGCGGTTGATGCTGCATCCCGTACGGCGTATTGCGCCGTGCGAAGTCTCCGGAACGGGGACGCAGCTCAGGCTCGTGCACCGGCGCATGAACGCGTCTTGATTCCGGAGAACCGCGCGAACGCTACGCGTTCGCGGCGATCTTCATAATCCGCTGCGGCGACCCTATCCCGTAGCCCTGCGCGTAATCCACGCCCAGGTTCCGCAGCATGTTGATGATCTCGGCGTTCTCCGCGAACTCCGCGATGGTCAGCTTGCCCGTCAGGTGGCCGATCTCGTTGATCGAGCGGACCATCTCGCGGTCGATGGGGTCGTGCAGGATTTCCTTGACGAAGCTGCCGTCGATCTTGAGGAAATCCACGGGGAAGTGCTTCAGGTAGCCGAACGACGACAGTCCCGTGCCGAAGTCGTCGAGTGCGAACTTGCAGCCGAGATCCTTCAGCGCCTGGATGAAGCGGTTCGCCTGCGAAAAGCTCGCGATGGCGGCCGTTTCCGTGATCTCGAAGCAGATCTTGCTGGCGTCGATGCCGCTGCGGTGGAACTGATCGATGACGAACGGCAGGAACTTGTCGTCGCCGAGGCTCTGGCCCGAGAGGTTGATCGAGCACAGCGCGAGGCGCTCCCGCTCGTCGGCTTCGGAGACGAGCCAGCGCAGCGCGTTCTCGATCACCCACCGGTCGATCGCCGGGGTGAGGCCGTAACGCTCCGCCGCGTTGATGAAGTTGTCCGGCGAGACGATCTTGCCGGCCTCGTCCTTCATCCGCAGCAGCAGTTCGTAGTGCGCACCGGTGTCCGCCTTCTGCAGCGGCTGAATGGTCATTCGGTACAACTCGAACCGCGACTCCTCGAGCGCGTTGTTGATGCGGGCCGCCCACTGCATCTCGCGACGGCGGCGCATCAGGTCGATGTCGTTTTCCTGGAAGCTGTAGACGCGGTTGCGGCCCGCTTCCTTCGCGGCGGCGCAGGCGCTGTCCGCGGCCGACAGCAGCGCGGCGACGTCCTCGCTGTCGCCCGTGATCGGCACGACGCCCAGGCTGCATCCGAGGCGGAACGTGCGCTCCTCCCAGACGAACTTGTAGTTGCGGATCGTCTCGCGCAACAGGTCGGCCATGCGCAGCGCCTCGTCGAGCGAGCAGCTCTCGAGCAGCACGCCGAATTCGTCACCGCCGAGCCGGGCGAGCGTGTCGCGCCAGCGGATCTTGGTCTTGAGCAGCGCGCCCACCTGTCCCAGGAGCGCGTCTCCGGCGCTGTGCCCGCACGTGTCGTTGATGATCTTGAACTGGTCCACGTCGAGGTGGCACAGGGCGTACGACGTCTCGCGCGCCCGCGCGCTGCGCAACGCGCGCTCGAGTCGGGCTTCGAACTCCCGGCGGTTCACCAGGCCCGTCAGTATGTCGTGGCTCGCGTGATACGAGAGCTTGCGGTTCAGCTCGCGGCTCTCGCTCACGTCGTGGAACACCAGCACGCCGCCGGAGACCGCGCCCGACCCGTCGCGGATCGGCGACGCCGTGCTCTCGATGTACATTTCGTTGCCGTCGCGCTTGATGAGCAGCGTCGGCCGCACGGACTTGATGGCCCGGCTGCGGCGGATCGCCACCGACAGCGGATTCTCGAGCGGCTCGCAGGTTTCCTCGTGGAAACCGCGGAAGATGTCGTCGATGTGCTTGCCCTGCGCTTCCTCGAACCGCCAGCCGGTCAGGTCCTCGGCGACCGGGTTCAGGTACTCGATGACCAGATGCGCATCCGTGGTGATGACGCCGTCGCCGATCGACTGCAGCGTGATCTGGGCGCTCTCCTTTTCCTTGAACAGTGCGTCCTCGTAGAGCTTGCGCTCCGTGATGTCGAGTTCGACGCCCACCAGGCGTCGCAGCCGCCCGGTCGGATCGACGCGCGCCTTGGCGCGGCTCACGACCCAGCGCCACTCGCCGTTGCAGTGGCGCATGCGGTGCACGCTTTCGAACAGCGGGATCTTGCCCGCGATGTGGTCGCGCATCATCGCCTGTACGCGCGCCATGTCGTCCGGGTGCACCAGGCGCCGCCAGTCGGGCGACACGTCTGCATCGTGCTCGTCGTAGCCGAGCATCTTCTTCCAGCGCGGCGAGAAATACTCGGAGTTGTTCTCGACGTCGAAGTCCCACAGGCCGTCGTTTGCCGACGGCAGGGAGAGCGCATTGCGTTCCTCGAGCTTGCCGAGGTAACGCTGCACGCGCAGGCGCTCGAGGCCGGTGGCGAAACTCGCGCCCACGAGTTTCAGCAGCAGGTGCAGGTTCGCATCCCAGCCGTCGCGTGGTTGCGAGGAGCAGAGGGCCATGAAGCCGCAGACGCGGCCATTCAGCGAGAACCCGCAAATCAGCATCGACCGGATGCCCAACCCGGCGAAGCGCTCCATGTCGACCGCGAGGTCGCGTCTCGGGGACAGGGTGTCGCGAACCTCGAGGATGCGCAGGTGATCGAGGTCGCTCGCCAGGAACGGGAAACGGTCGAGCGAGTCGCCCTTCAGGACCTGCGGGTCGAACGGGGTGAACAGGCCGGTCGCGCTCGCAACGCGCTCCACCACTTTCTTCTCGGGGTCGAACAGCGCGATGCAGATGGCGTCGACGCCCGTGGCTTCCCGAAGCGCGTCGAGGTTGCGCTTGACGCAGTTGTCGCCCGCTTCGCTGGTGAGTGCCTGGAAATCCAGTGCCACCTTGGTGGCGAGGACATCGATTCCCACGGCGGGTCGGTTGCCATTCCCGAAGACGGTCTGGGTGGCGAGGAAGTCAGTGCCATCCTGCTCGTCGCTGCCCGCGGGTGGGGAGATGGTCATCGAGTAACTTCGGACCCCCTGTCGACTTCGCTCAGTGTGTCAGCCCGGCGCGCCTTGCAACGGAACTGCTCCACACTTCAGTTTGTTTATTGCGCAGTCATTTGCAGCACATTCTGACATACACGATTAGGAATGCAAGCTAACCTCCTGTATTTAAAGACGCATTTGCTGGCACGTAGAGGCGCGCACGGGACCGGTCTCCGCTCGCGACACAGGCCGTGTCCGGCTGCCCGGAGACCAGGAACCATTGCTGCCGGTTCGCCCGCCCCAGCTCCACGGTCACCGCCGCACCGAAGCATGCCTCGCGCGCCACGTTGTCCACAAGCAGCGCGCGCTCCGGACTCTCTGCGAGCCACGCCGCAGCGTCGGCGGCCTCGCGTTCCCTCTCGCGCCAGCGTGCATGGCCGAAGTTCACCGACGGACGTCGCAGCTCGAGCAGGTACTGCTCCTTCGCGCCCACGAGGCCCAGTTCGGGGACCCCCGTGCTGGCCCGCTCGACACGCTCCATGAACGCTCGCGCGGAGCGCACCGCGTCGATCCGCGGGTACACGACGAGCCCGACCGTCACCAGCAGTGACGCGAGCACCGCTGCATACGAGAGCCACCCGTCGCGCACGCGAAAGGCGACGAGGGCGACCGCCGCGCCCACGGCACCGCAGGCGAGCGGCAGGACGGGATGGATGCCGTAGTCGCCGGCGATCCGCGTGGCCGCGTGAGCGTCGATGACGAAATACACCGTCGCGGCGGCCACAAGCGATGCGAGCACGCAAGCAAGCACGAAAGCCAGGCGGCGCGTTGCGGCTGCGCGCAGCAGCCCGGGCAACCAGGGGCCCGCCGCCATCGCGAGCGCCGGCACCGCCGGGAGGACATACACGCCCCGCTTGCCGGAACTCGCGCTGAAGAACAGCAGCACGATCACGACCCACGCGAGCAGGACGGCCAGCAACGTGTCGCGGTTGCGCAGCGCCTCGCGCCAGCGCGGCCAGAGCCACGGCACGAGAGCGATCAATGGCAGCCAGAGAAATGGCACGACCTTGACAGCGTAAAACCAGACCGGCTCGTGGTGGTGCCAGGCGTCGGCGTAACGCGTCATCGTCTGATGGAACAGGATCTCGTTTCGATAAGCCAGCAATTCGCCGCCGGCCGAGGTCGCGACCACCATCGGTACGAACCAGAGACCGATCGTGACCAGCATCGCGCCCAGGCCCGCAATCCCGAGCATGCCGATTCGAGGCGCGCTCGACCGCCAGCCGCGCCGCACCAGCACGGCGAATGGCACCAGCACGAGCAGAGGCAGGAATCCGACGCCCTTGGTGATGATGCCGAGTCCCGCCGCGGCCCACCCGAGCAGGAACCAGCCCCGCGCCGGCCCCAGCAGCAGGTGCCGCAGCAACGCGTAGAGGCTGAGCGTCGTGAGGAAACACAGCGTGGCGTCGATTTGCGCCTGCCGTGCCTGCCACACGAACTGGAACGTGATGAGCAGCAGGAACGCACCGGCGAACGCAGCCTCGCGCCCGCGCGCACGGCGAAGCAGGTCGTAGACGAGCGCGGTCGTGCCTAGCCCGGCGAGCAGCGACGGCAGCAGGAATCCGATGCGCAGCGAACCCGTCACCGCCATCGAGGCGGCCATCAGCCAGAAGAACAGCGGCGGCTTGTCTGCGTACAGATCGCCGCCGACACGTGGAAAGAGCCAGTCGCCCGAGCGCAGCATGTCCTGCGCCACGAGCGCGAAGCGCGGCTCGTCAGCGGGCCAGGGGTCGCGCAGCCCGAGACCCGTGCCCATGAGGACCAGGCCGAGCCCGGCGAGCCAGAGCAAGTCGATGACGACGTCCCGGTGGGATGCGCGGCCCGGACGCAGCAGGCGATCGAGGAGAGCCGGCGCGGGGGCGCCCGCGGCAGGCACTCAGGCGTCCTCTTCAATCCGGATACGGGGCGACGCGCGACTGATGAGCCACATGACGCCGAACAGGTCGACGATGCCGACCCACAGCCGGTCGTGCAGGCCGTACTTCGACGTGCCCCGCGTGCGCTCGCGGTGATTCACCGGCACCGACACGACCTCGTACCCTTCGCGCTGGAACAGCGCGGGCATGAAGCGATGCATGTGGTTGAAGCGCGGCATGTCCATGAACACGGCGCGGTCGAAGACCTTGATGCCGCAGCCCGTGTCCGGCGTGCCGTCCTTCAGCAGGCCGCCGCGCACGCCGTTCGCCACGCGGGACGACAGGCGCCGCAACCAGGTGTCCCGACGCGTCGTGCGGTTGCCCATGACCAGGCGCAGTCGCGGCGAACTCGACTTGAGCGCGGTGTCGAGCAGCCTGGGGATGTCCCCCGGATCATTCTGCCCGTCGCCGTCGAGCGTGGCGATCCAGGCCGCACGAGCCTCACGCACGCCGGTGGCCACGGCCGCGCTCTGGCCGGAGCGCACCGCATGGCGGATCAGGCGGATCTCCGGCAGGCCGGCGGAACGCGCGTCAAGCACGGCCCTGGCCGTTCCGTCCGTGCTGCCGTCGTCCACGAAAATGGTCTCGAAGGAGTACCGGCCAGCGAGGGCCGCAGCAATCTCCCTTGCGAGGGGCAGCACGTTGTCCTGCTCATTGCAGACCGGGATCACGACGGATACGACCGGTCGGGATACCGGGCTCGTAGCTTGCTGGGCTGTCAAGGTGGGGACTCTGGTGCCGGGGACGGTAGTATAGACGGTGGCCCACCGCGCGCCGAACTCCGGGCCCACGGTACCCATGGCCCCAATGAGCGACGACAAGCCTGAGCCCGAGCGCGAGGAACTGCGCAATACGCTTTACCGGCAGGTGACCAAATCGAGGCGCCGGCTCACGAGTGGACGGATGCTGCTCTATCGGGTCGGGGTCGTCGTGGGATGGGGACTGGTCCGCTTCTTCTGGAGCACCTGCCGCGTGCGTCGGGTCATCGGCCTCGAGGCGGCGAAAGAAGCAGTACGCAACTCGCGCTCCGTGATCCCGGTGTACTGGCACCAGCACATCCTCTTCGGCGTCCAGGCCCTGCTCGAACTGCAGTCGGAGGGCCTCAAGGCCGGGTTCCTGGTCAGCCCGTCCGTGGATGGCACGGCGCCGTCGATGCTGGTGAAGAAGATCGGCGGCCACGTGGTCCGGGGCTCTTCGAGCCACACCGGCGCACGGGCATTGCGCGATTTCTACGAGACGATCGTCAAGCAGGAGATCTCGCCGGCGATCACGCCGGACGGTCCGCGTGGCCCGGTGCACGAATTCAAGCCCGGCGCGATCATGTTGTCCCAGCTGACCGGCAAGCCGATCCTGCCGGTCAGCGTGGCTGCTTCGCGCACCTGGACCTTCCGCACCTGGGACCGCTTCGAACTGCCGCTGCCTTTCAGCCGAATTGCCATCGCCTATGGGGAACCGGTGCGCGTGCCGCGCGTCCTCGATGCGGACGCGCTGAGCCGCCTGCAGGTCGAGATGGCGGGCAAGCTCCAGGCGCTGAAGGCCGAGGCCCAGGCTGCGCTCCGAACACACTGACCCTTCAGTAGACGACGACGGACTCCGGCGGGGCCGCCGTCGCGAGCGAAGCAACGACGTCCGGCCCGAGGCGCAGCGGCCGCAGGAAATACGTCGCACCCTGACAGGTTGCGGTTGCGCAGCCCGCGTCGAGTTCGACGCGCTGTACATCGCGCAAACCGAGCCCGGCCGCTTTTAGCGCCGCTTCAGTCGCCGTCCATCGTTCGAGCCTCGCGAGCGCGTCACCGCCCGGCCCGGCGCCGGACGGAACATCCTCGAGATCGATGCCCAGTTCGCAATCCACGCTCAGGGCCACGGCGACGCGACGTGCCGTGTGCGACACACTGAAGAACGGACCGTCGCAGCACCAGGGCTTGCCGCCTTGCGGGAAGCGCAGCTCTCCGACACTGACCTCGCGACCGAGCAACCCGGACGCACCACGCAGCACGAGATCGATGGCAAGCAGGCTCGCACGACGCGATTGCGCATCGCGACGATCGAGTTCGAGGCGCCGGGCGTATGGCAGGCGCTCGAGCAACGCCTGTGCCGCGCGCGGATCCGAATCCTCGTCGGCCCCGGCCTGTAGTACGATCACGCGCCGCATGCGCCGTGATTTTGTGCCGCTACGCCGCCGCCCGCCAGCAGAACCGCCCGGGCCGCCGGAACCCCACGACCTGGGCACGACCGACCAGTGCATCGAACTGATGACGCGCTGGTCCCGCGAATACGGCGACACGTATCGCGTATTTGCGCCTGACCGCGGGTCGTGGACGTGGGTGATCCAGCACCCCGACGACGTGAAACGCGTACTGGTCACGAACCACCGCAATTACACCAAAGGCGTCGGCATCGACCGCGTCCGCCTGCTGCTCGGCAACGGCATCATGACCAGCGAGGGCGGGACCTGGCGCCGACAGCGCCGCATGATGCAGCCGGCCTTTCACCGCCGGATCATCGAACAGTTCGCCGGCGTGGTGCAAACGCTCAGCAATGCGACCGTTGACGGCTGGCTCGCCGCGGCCGGCCGTGGCGAGACCGTCAACCTCACCGAGTCCATGAGCGAGCTGGCGCTCGACGTCGTGCTGCACGCGATCTTCAGCCACGACCTCGGACGACTGGTGAGTGACCTGACGGACAACCCTTTCATGATGGTAACCAAGGAGTCGCGCCGCGATCCGCGGTTCGCCTACGAGTTCCGCCAGCTCGGCAAGCACGTGCTCAAGCTCGTGCGGCAGCGCCGTTCGCGTGGCACGCGCCACTTCGATTTCACGCAGATGCTGATGGAGGCGGTCGACCCGGACACCGGCCAGGGCATGACCGAGCGCGAGATCACCGACGAGATCCTGACGCTGGTGGTTGCAGGCCACGAGACGACCGCCAGCGCACTCAACTGGACTTGGTGGCTGCTGTCGCAACACCCGGACAACGAACGGCGTCTGCACGAGGAGCAGGACATGGCCGGGGACCTCGGCCTGGCGCGTTATGCGGACCTGGACAGGCTGCCGTTCACGCGGCAGGTCCTCCACGAGTCGCTGCGGCTGTACCCGCCAGGCTGGTTGCTGACACGGCGCACCATCGGCCCCGACCGGCTGGGCGGCCACGCGGTTCCGCCGGGCACCGACGTCTTCCTGAGCCCCTACTTCGTGCACCGGCACCCCCAATTCTGGGACAATCCGCAGGGCTTCGACCCGGATCGCTTCAACCCCGGGCAAGCGGAGGGACGGCACAAGTTCGCGTACATCCCGTTCGCGGCCGGGCCTCGCCACTGCATCGGCGAGAATTTCTCACTCTACGAGATGATGATGCACCTGAACGGCGCCACGCGGCGCGTTCGCCTGAGGCCGGCGGACACGGGGGTCGCACCCGTGGAAGCGCGCATCAATCTGCGCTCCGCCCGGGACTTTCACATGCGAGTCGAAAAACGATGATCCTGTACCAGACACTCACGGAAATGCTCGACGAGCGCAGCCGCGGCCCGGGTACGATCGGCTACCTCGAGGGCGAGGGCGTCGAGAAGACGCTCAGGCTGGCCGACCTGCGCCGTCGCGCGCTCGGCATCCTCCACCACCTGCAGCGGATCGGCGCGAGGCCCGGCGACAAGCTCATCCTGCACGTGGCCAGCAACGAGCAGTTCATCGACGCCTACTGGGCCTGCATCTATGGCGGCATCGTGCCGGTGCCGGTCGCGGTCGGCATCAGCGACGAGCACAAGCAGAAATTGCTGCGCATCGCGCGGCAACTCGGCTCGCCGTTCCTCTACACCGACAAGAAGCTGCGCGAGCGTCTCGCGACCTTCGCGGCAACGCAGGGCGAGCCCGAAGCGTGGACGGCACTCAAGCCACGGACGTTCCTGGTGGATCAGCTCGACGACATCTCGCGCGAAGGGACTCCGGCCCGCGTGACGCCCGATGATGTCGCATTCATCCAGTTTT
>Ga0316600_10000129_pt1 | contig 48060 bp, 40 predicted proteins | sample OWC_soil_day5_CT_FD_207652 | JGI IMG/M metagenome (GOLD analysis project Ga0316600, IMG submission 207652) | Wetland soil microbial communities from Old Woman Creek delta, Ohio, United States - OWC_soil_day5_CT | ecosystem: Environmental > Terrestrial > Soil > Wetlands | place: USA: Ohio... | reverse complement strand
TATCGTTATTAATAGATGTCAGAAGAGTTTCTGATTAAAAGGTGGTGAAAGTGGCAGTGACCAATGAAAATATATTGATTACAAAAGCGCAAGACGGAGACAGGGAAGCATTAAATACGTTGGTTTCATGCTACTGGCAGCCGATTTACAGGCTTATTTATAGTAAAGTTGGGAATGAAGAAGACGCAAAGGAACTAACTCAGGATACTTTTATGAATGCATTTCGCTCACTACCCCGATATAAAGTTATGGATGTTTCATTTAAAAGCTATTTAGGACGAATTGGCATAAACTTAGTGACTGATTTTTGGCGTAAGAAAGGTCGCACACCTCAACTTGTAAATATTACTGGATATCAGGAATCAATTATTGATGTAAGGGAAAATCCGGAAGAATATACCCTTCGGCTTGAAGGTCAAGAACAAATAGTCAATTTAGTTGAAAGTTTGCCTGAAGAGCAGCGCCAAGCGGTAAAATTAAGAGTTATTTTAGGATTATCTGTTCGTGATGTTGCCATGCAGATGCAAAAGACTGAACCGGCAATTAAGATGCTGCAACAGCGAGCTTTGAAAAATTTACGTAAGATGTGCCTGGATATAGGCATAATGCACTGGGGAGGTGGACCGAGAGATGTTACAAAATAAAGAATTTAATCAGGCAGAGGAACTTTCGAAGTGTTTAGATGATTTTAATGAGGGCAGGCATCGTATTACTCAGGATGAAGAAGTAAAGGAATTAGTTGAAATGGCTAACCTTGTTAAGCAGTCTTACAGTCAGGGCGAGGTACCCCAATTACTGATTAGTGAACTTGTTGACAATCTGGCGACTGAACTTAAGGCGCAAAAACAACAGAAACAGCGTAGATATTGGCTATATGGTGGTCTTAGCAGCGTAGCGGCTGCTGTATTAATTGTCGCCTTTATACAGTTTTTATTGCCGCAATCAGCTGGTAATAATACTGCTCAGCAAATTGATGATAATATAATGTTACAAAAAAATGTAGCGGTTGCTGATGAAGTTAGTATTCCTAATATTTCACAATCAACAAATGCAATGATTGAGCAACAGGTTCAGTCAGATAATAGTACAGAAGCTCCTGGGCCCCAATCAGTTGAAAAAAAATCTACTGATGATCTTTCTAAGGTTATTGCAGAAATAATACAGGTGGTAGAATCACCAAAAACAGATCAAAAGCCTAATCAGGTGGCTATGTTGCAGAAGGAAACCTTACTACAACAAGAAACGTCTAACGATATGGCTAGGACAAAAAGTACATTAATGGCAAAAACGAATATTAATTCTTTGCAGGAAGATAGAAACAGTCAGCTTGAACGCAGAAGTGCCATGATGGTACTACCTAATCAAAAGGCACAGTCTATAACTGTAGATAATACCAGTGGTGTAATACGGCAGGTTTATAATCAAGGAACTAATGATGAAATAATTATTACCCAGCGCCTACTTGATGAGAATATGCAAAAAACTAGAGAGGGTGCAACGCAAGCAGTTGCTGAAAGTACAGCAATAAAAACTATTAGTAAAGACACTAAAGATGTTATTAACAGCTTAACTGTAAAAGCTGGCAAGTACTCTATAACGATTGAGGGGAAAAAGACAAAGGAAGATCTGCAAAAATTAGCAGAATCCTTGACTGGGATGAAGTAGGTCAGTAGTATTTTTCATATAGGTATTTAAATCATTTGCATACCTACCCGAAATTAGATAGAATTTACAATATGGCAGGGGGGATGCATTATGAAAAAAATTGAAATTACAATAGCAGATAAATGGCTAATGGGCATACTCTTTTTATTATCTATTACAGGGATCATCCTGAGTTTTGTGCTCTTTCCAGCTCAAGCTAATACAATTGCTGAAATTCGTGTTGATAGTAAACTAGTGAAGAGTATTACTCTCCGCAAAGGCTATAATGAAGAAATTCGCATTGGGGGACAAACTGAATATGCAGTGATTGAAGTTAAAGATGGGAGAGTAAGAATCAGGCAAGATGACTCGCCACGTCAAATTGGTGTGCAAACTGGCTGGATTAGTAAACCACCTCAACAAGTTGTTAATTTACCATATCGTATTGTGATTAATGTAGTGTCAAATGAATCCCTTGATGTGGATGATATTGCCCGTTAAAGGAGTAGTTGGATGATAAGAAGAATTATTTTTTTACTGTGGGGTCTTTTACTGTTTGGTTTTGGAATTGTCATGACCGTCAAAAGTAATTTGGGGACGGCGCCATGGGATGTCCTTCATTTGGGGATAATTAATTATATTTCTTTGACCTTGGGACAAGTTTCTCAGTTGACAGGAATCCTTGTTATTATAAGCAGTTGGTTTTTAGGAGTGAAACCTGGCTGGGGTACGATTGCTAATATGTACTTTATTGGTCTGTTTATTGATGTTTTTATGGATTGCCAGTGGATACCTGTTCCTAATCAATGGTATTCTCAATTGACCATGTTGTTGGGAGGTATTTGGGTTATAGGCTGGGCTAGTTTTTTCTACCTGTCTGCCGCTTTAGGCGCTGGACCTAGAGATAGTTTTATGGTGGGATCTATTCATAAAACAGGTTGGCCTGTATGGAAGGTGAGAACCGTTATTGAAGCAAGTGTGGCTACTGCTGGATACTTTCTAGGGGGGCCAGTGGGAGTTGGGACTGTAATTATTGTTTTTACCTTGGGTCCTTCCATTCAGTGGGCCTTTACGATCATGGGAAGACGAGCCCAGGATATCAAGCATGTTCCGTTGACGATGAGAGATAATAATTAGCCGCAAAGTATTCCTTTAATACAGGAATACTTTCTAGCATAAGAATGTATAAGTCTTACGAACTGCAAAGGCACAGAGGACGCAGAGGGGTTATAATAACAATCCCTTCTCTTTGCTCTCTGCACCTCTGCGGTTAAATCGCATCTATGTTTGTTTCAAAGGGCGCGTATCCTTTTTTCTTATTCTGGTTGTAGTGATTTGTTTCCAGAATGTCTGATTAAGCACCATTTAACAGTAGGTATGGCGAGTATTAGTATGGATAAAAGTCTAAAAAGTTGGTAAGCGACTACGAGTGAGACATCGGCATGGACTGTCATGGCAGTAATGCCCATTTCTACCATTCCTCCAGGTGAGGTACTGATAAACGCAGTTAAAAAGGAGATAGGATATACTTTGCTTAGAATGTAATCAATACCTAATGATGAAATGATGACTGTGAGGATTCCCCCAAAACTATATAGAACAATGGCTTTCCAGTTTTTTAAACCATTAAATTCAATGTCTGCACCCATCTGAATTGCAATCGAGATCTGAGCTAATGCGATGATCACTTGTGGGAGATGGGGCGCAGTATTTCCTTCTATGATGAGGGCTATTGTGCCAAGTGCAGGACCCATGAGGTAAGGGGTAGGAAAGTTAATCATTCTAGCTAGCTGTGCAGATATAATAGATACAATTGCGAATAATGTCAGTGTCCAAGGATCTAAAAACAGTGGAGTAACAGCGTTAGTTACGCCACTGGTATCATTCGCCAGACCATAAGTGGCAAGCAGTGGCACTGTGAAGACGACAGTCAGTAGTCTAGTAATTTGCATAAGTGTGACGATTGCCACATCGGCACCTTCAATTTCTTCACAGACAATAACCATTTGAGAAAGGCCCCCTGGCACACTGCCTAGGATTCCATTTATTAGACCTACGCCTGTACGACGGCTAGTGAACCAACCGACTAGAAGACTAATCGTCATTATAGCGAGGGTGGATAATATCATTCCGGGAAGTTGTCCGAAAATTTGTCGTCCTATTTGTAGTGTAAATGGGCTACCCATTGTATATCCGAGAATGACTAGACCGCTATTACGAATCGGTTTTGACCAGGACACTGCTTTTTTTCGCAGCATCTTCCAAAGTAGTGTGGTAACTAGTGGACCCAGCATCCAGGGAAGAGGTATATGAATTTCATAGAAAATAATGCCCCCAGTGGTGGCGAGTAGGAAAATGATAATGTTGTCTATCAATGAGTAAGTCTCCTTTTGCATATATAAGATAGTATCCAAAGAATAAAATATCATTAAATAGTTGGGGGGTCAATGATTTAATGATATTCAAGTCGATTGGTGCTCTGGGAAGAAATTCAAAAAAAACATTGCCGAATCGTATTTTTATCCCTTGGTTCCGGAATCAGAAAGTATAAATTTTAAGAACCACAGAAGCGCGGAGGACGCAGAGATATTTTTCTCTGCGGTCTCTGCGCCTCTGCTGTTTAAAGGATGCGCTAACGTTTTTCTTTTAGTTATAGCCTCATTGCAGCTTCTGCGGCTAAGGCGGATCTTTCGCACTCTTCTGGTAGCATGGTTACTTGAAAACACAATTTGGAACCCATCATTTTTTCACTGGCATAACTGAGGCCATTGGATTGGCTGTCAAGTAGTGGATTATCAATTTGCGCAGGATCGCCAAGAAGAATCATTTTGGTACCCAGGCCAGGGCGGGTAAGTACTGCTTTGGCCTGACGCGGGGTAGAATTTTGCATTTCGTCAAACATAACCCAATATTTTTGCAGTGAACGACCTCTCTGGTACGCCAATGCTTCCGTATGAATAATACGTTTTTCAAACAGCATATTAACAGTGTCTTCTGTTTGCGCTACATCTTTGTCGTCTACGATAGAGTTTCCTGACATTAATAAGAATAGATTATCTTTAATAGCACGCATATAGGGTTCAATTTTATCTGCTTCTGTTCCAGGAAGGAAACCGATACCTTCATCTAACATTGAATTTGGACGGCAAATAAGAATATGATGATAGTCTTTTGGGCGACATTCCATGTATTTATAAAGCCCTACTGCTAAGGAGTAAAAAGTTTTAGCCGTTCCAGAGATTCCTTTTAAAATGACCAAAGGGGCTTCTGTCGCACTCATCATGAGGCATTCTTGCATGAAAATTTGTCCAATATTTCTGGGAGTTACACCAAAGGGCTTATGGTTTTTATATTTCAGATGAATGATCTTTTTACCATCAAAACGCCCTAGTGCTGTGTGACGATCGTTGTCTATTGACTTTATTAGTAAAAATTGATTGGTGACAAAAGTGGCTGGTATCAGCATACCTGCTAGTTCATCAAATACAAAGAGTGTAGCTGGGTCTATTTGATTGATATCGTCTTTATGGAAGGCATTGATTATTTCACTAGAAGTATAAACGGTTATACGCCCTGTATATTGCTCTGCAATGCTTGAGACTTTATCATTGCGAAAGTCTTCGGCTTGAATTTTTAGTATAGATGATTTAACTCTCATATTTGTATCGCGACTTACTAAGATGGCTTGGTGACCATCTTCTGTTAATCCTTTACATACTTGTAGAATGCGGTTATCAGCATTGTCTTTTTCCCAGTGAATAGGCATAGTGGTGTCGTTATGATTAGACTCTAGAATAAGAATTCCACCCTGGTCGTTTAGAGGTACACCCTCCAAGAGATTACCGTTGGTGCGGAGGCTGTCGATAATACGGCTGATATGGCGACTATTGTTGCCTCTTTCAGTTGCTTCTTTTTTAAATTTATCAAGTTCTTCGATCACAACTTCGGGAATTATTACTATATGCTCGTTAAAAGCGTATAGGGCATTTGGTGAGTGTAGTAAAACATTAGTGTCTAAGACATAATATTTTTTCAACATGATCCCCCTCTTGTTGAGAATATCTTCTCTTTATCAGTATATGCTTTGTAAGGTAGTGTTAAGTTCTGAATTTATTAATATTAGGTAAATGTTTTGATAGTAGTAAATACCGGTGCTATCAATACTGCTCGTATTATGTCTATAGCCTCATCAGGAATGCTGCTCGCGTGGCATCTAGCATCTCAGCAGATTGCGCAAGAGATAGTTGGTATGCTGTTTAGCATTACTAAAGATCCCTTCTGGATTTTAGTAATCGTCAATATCTTCCTCATTCTCAATTCATACGGTATTGGAAACAGGGACTTGTATTCTAGTGGTTATTCCTATACTATTAACGGCAATGCTAGCCGCAGGGGTGGATCCAATTCATTTTGATATTATTGTGGCTGTCAACTCAGCATTGGGTATGATTTTACCGCCAATTGGTATTTGCCTGTTTGTCTCTACGGCAATCACTAATGTTAGCTTAGAGGATGTTACTAAAGTTGTATGGCCTTTTGCTTTGGCCAATTTGATTGTATTGTCTTTAATAACAGCCAATCCATGGATTGTACAGATACTGCCTGGTATGATAAAATAATAAATGACTATAGATTATAAGTACATTATATATAAATCACTAAAAAAAGCCTGAGTGTTGCTGCAGGTCGCTTGGTGCGAGACTGGCAATAACACTCAGGTTTCTCCTTTTGCAATTAAAATAATGGATAAAAACTTAATAATAAAGCAAAGTTTTAGGAGCTACCATTGCATTTAAATAAATAAGAACATATAATAAATCTCTAAAGGCTATATTCCTCAAAACTTTACTTCTGAATCAGAAAATATAATGCTTTCTGATTCTAAGTAAGGACAACTAAGACTTCAGCCTGGGCTGAGGCTTGACGGAAACCAAGTTTTCTTTATCAAATAGGAGGTAGAATCGAACTTGATTAGAATTGCTCGCCGTGTTCTTATTGGCAAGCCCCTTCATAACAAAGAAATGATGCATGAACGGTTACCAAAATGGAAAGCTTTGTCCATATTCTCATCTGATGCCCTATCCTCAGTTGCCTATGGGCCAGAACAAGCCTTGATGATCTTAGTTGCTACCCAAGGGGTTATTGCTTATGGCTATTTATCACCAGTCATTGTAGCAGTATCAATCCTTTTAATGATTGTTGCTTTATCCTATGTGCAAGTTTCCAAAGCCAATCCAGGTGGTGGCGGTGCATATGCCATTGCTAAGAAGAATATGGGTGAGCTTCCAGCGTTAGTAGCCGCTGGCGCAGTATTTGCGGATTATGTTCTAACAGCAGCTGTCAGTGTTGCGGCTGGTACTGCTGCTATTGTATCTGCTTTTCCAGGGCTAAGTGGGAAGGAAGTTGGAATTGATTTAGCGGTATTATTTTTTATTCTTATGCTGGTTAATTTACGAGGTATGAAGGAGTCTTCTAACATATTCGTATATCCCACTTATGCATTTCTACTAGGCATGATCGTGTTAATTGGATCAGGCGTTTATCAAGCCTTTACCCATGTTGATACATTTATTCCTGTGGCATCCTTAGAGAGACAACCCTTGAATATGGCAATGTTATATATTGTACTCAGGGCCTTTGCCAATGGCTGTAGTTCGATGACCGGCGTGGAGGCAATCGCCGATAGTGTACCCCTATTTAGAAAACCGGAAGCATATAATGCTACAATTACAACTTACTGGATGGCAGGTATCTTAGTGACCATGCTTGGCGGTGTTACTTTCATGATGATGCACTTTCATATCATGCCTTTATCGGAAATTACTGCATTATCTCAGCTTGCAGAGCATATTTTCCATCGATCGTTTTTCTATTATTATATTCAGGTCACGACGATGATTGTATTGTACTTGGCAGCGAATACCGCATATAACGGTTTGCCAGTACTATTGTCTATTGTTGCTAAGGATGGTTATTTGCCAAGATATCTTAATTCTCGTGGTGAACGGCTTACTTTCTCTAACGGAATTATATTGATAACCCTTGCGGCAGGCCTATTAATTATTGTTTACGGTGGAAACATTGAACATTTAATATCATTGTATGCAATTGGAGTATTTATATCTTTTACCATTGCTCAATTTAGCATGGTCCTTCATTGGAAGCGTGAAAAGGGATCAGGCTGGATAGTACGAGCTATTGTGAATGGTATTGGGGCTTCAGCTACTGGCTTGGTCGTAATTATTATCACGTTAACCAAGTTTTCACATGGTGCATGGACCGTCTTAGTTTTTATCCCAGTCATGGTTTTAATATTTAAAAAAATTCGGGGCCACTATGATGATATGGCAGACCAACTGCATCTGCCCATGGAAGAAAAATTAGAATGTGATGACCAGGCTGTAGTGCGGAATTATGTAATAGTCCCGATTTCATCACCAACACGAGTGGTCTATGAATCACTGAAGTTTGCCAAAACACTAAGTAAAGATATAATTGTTCTACATGTTGCTAAAGATGATGAAAGCGCTACTAGAGTGCAAGCAAAGTGGAACGAATGGAATCCTGGAATTGATTTAGAAATTGTTCATTCACCCTATCGACTTACCGTCCAACCATTACTTGATTATGTAGAAGAACTACAGGCGAAGAAGAATCCTCAGGACTACATTACGGTTCTCATTCCCGAGTTTGAGACCAGGAAATGGTGGCATAGACTGTTACATAACCAAACTGGTTGGATATTACATGCCATGCTAGTTTTAAAGGAAAATGTAAGTGTGATAACGATACCCTATCACTTAAATAAGTAAAGAACAGCGACCGCCCCAATTATATAGGAAATCCCTATTTGTCATTTGGACAAATAGGGATTTTTTCTAGCATGGCATGTTCATTAGTGTACTAATATCAATATTAAATATCTTACTCAATTGTTTATTGTATGGTCAAAAGGATTTAGGCTTTGTATTATAGAAATAAAAATATATAGAGAAAATTAAAAAAGCTAATATTGATAAAGGTCTAAACAACAATAAATAGGCGGGTGGCAAATGAATAAATATAAAGTAGTAATGACTGGTGGTCTTATGGTTCCTGCTTTAGAGCGTATACAAAAAGAATGCGCAGTTAAACAATGGGAAAAAGTTGATCCAATTCCGCGCGAGATCTTATTTGACTGGCTTAAAGATGCCGAGGGACTTATTGTGACAGGCAATATCCGGGTTGATGAAGAACTCCTGCAGCATGCGCCGAAACTTAAGGTTATTGTCCAGGCAGCAGTTGGCTATGATAATATAGATATTGAAGCCTGTACACGGCACGGCATATTATTTGGAAATACTCCAGGGGTCCTTGTTGATGCTACTGCTGATCTAGCATTTTCTCTTCTTTTATGTTCAGCACGACGGATTCATGAGGGATGGGACTTTGTGCGTGCTGGTTCTTGGCGTCCTGGGTATAACATGTCTTTTGGCATTGATCTTGCTGGTAAAACTCTGGGGATAGTGGGTATGGGGCAAATTGGAGCTGCAGTTGCGAAGAGGGCAAGAGCTTTTGGTATGAATGTAATTTATTATAATCGTAATCGCCGGATTGACGATGAAAAGATTGGTGCAACATATGAGACTTTTGATGTCTTGTTGGGCAAGGCTGACTGTGTAATAGTACTAACGCCCCTATCTAAGGAGACTAGAGGATTGTTTGGGCGGGAACAATTTTCAAGGATGAAGCCGACGGCATATTTTATCAATGTTTCCCGGGGACCGGTTGTAGATACTGATGCACTGTTAGATGCTCTAAAAACAGGAAAAATAGCTTATGGGGCACTTGATGTTACTGATCCTGAACCCTTGCCAGGAGATCATCCATTGCTAAAGCTTTCTAATATTCTTGTTACTCCCCATATTGGCAGTGCTACCACGGAAACCCGTACTGCAATGGCACAACTTGCAGCTGATAATTTACTTGCAGGATTGGCAGGCAGACCGTTGCCTGCTTGCGTGAATATCAATAAGGGTAAATAAGGATTATAAGATTTGCATCCTAAACTGAATGGGTCTTCTACTGTATGGTATCCAGATGAATGGTTATCTTCGACTAGGACTTACAAATTGTTGGTACAGAAATAGTTTTGTAATTTTGTGAGTTTAAAAGCAGCTAGGCCTATATTAGGGGTCTAGCTGCTTTTGAAATGCAATGGTGATAGAAGTCAACCACTCTCTAGTATTTAAAATCGTAGATGGTAAATTGGTTTCATTAGGGACTTTTTTAAATATAATTGAATGCAGGAATTTATATTATATAGTCTAGATTAGTAAAAAAACTTGCAGTTAGTGTAAGTGGGATAATGGTACATAAAAGAAGTTTTATGTTCATACCTATAAATCCTCAGGAGGATATTATGATTCCTATTATGGAGGTATTGTTGACTCTAAGCGTAATCGTTGTTTTGCTGCAACGAAAAATTAGCATAGGTAATGCTATGTTAACTGGTGCAGGGATGCTGTTTCTTATGTGTTCACCCCAGTGGATTACATTCCAGGCAGCTGGGAGGGATTTATTATTTAGTTCCAGCACGTGGGAAATATTAGCGGCTCTTTATTTAGTCATGTGTTTAGAGTATCAGTTGCGAACTCAGGGGATTATCGATGGTTTGATGGCCACTGCTCGTGTCTTACTAAAGAGTGATAAGGTGCTATTGGTTTTAATGCCGGCTTTTCTTGGTTTTTTACCTTCGTTGGGAGGTGCCATTTTTTCAGCACCATTGGTAGAAGCGGCTGGAAAACCATATGATCTTTCGCCAGAAAGAAAAACGGCCATTAATTACTGGTTCCGCCACTTATGGGAATGCACAAATCCCATTCTCCCTGGACTATTATTGGCTAGCCAAATTGCACAAGTGTCTGTTAGCGTAATGATTGCCCATATGCTTTGGGTTTCGGGGCTGTGTTGGCTATTAGGATGGCTTCTTTATATCTCACCATTAAGAAGTCGAGTAGAGAGTCAAGTGACAAGTTCCACCAGTTCAGAACAAGGGAAAAAATATTGGCATTTGTTCTTGGCAGCTGGGCCAATTTGCGCTAATTTCTTGCTGGTTGTTGCCTTGGATTTTGGGCCAGCGATGTCAATGTTGTTAGTGGTTATCACTATGACGTTAATACTGCGGTTACGATTTAATACTATTATCAATATGATCCACCATGCGTTTGATCGTAAGTTATTATGGGGTGTTGTTGGCATTTTATTCTTTCAGTACATGTTAAAACAAACAGGTATTATTGCTGACGTTGCTTTAGTGCTCAAAAGTTTAGGCATTTCGATGATGATTGTCATTGGTATCGTTGGTTTAATTGCCGGGATACTTACAGGTTCTTCCCAAGGCTACGTGGCTATTACATTTCCCCTCATAGCTGCGATTTCTATGGGTAATATTGATATGGCTGTGGTTGCCTATGTCGCTGGTTTTGCTGGTCAGATGTTGTCGCCAGCACATTTATGCCTATTGGTGACGCTGGATTATTTTAAGGCTGATTACTTGAAGTCCCTATGGAGTGTTATCATGATGGAAATAGCTGTATTAGTTGTACTATCTATTACAGCGATAATGTGATTTTCTAATGTTATTAAACATAATAATATTGTTAAGTATTATGTTTAATTTAACATATGGGCATCATTATGATACAATCGATATAAGTAAGAGTTTGGAGGTAAGTTATGCAAGTATTGAAAGACAAAATTCAGGCGGAGGGAGTAGTAGTACAGAATTCTTTACTGAAAGTAGATTCTTTTTTAAATCATCAAATTGATCCAAATTTGATGATGCAAATAGGAGAAGAGTTTGCTCTTCGGTTTAAAAATAGTAATGTAACCAAAGTACTAACAATTGAGTCTTCAGGTATTGCTGTTGCAATTATGGTAGGATTGGTACTTCAGGTGCCTGTTGTTTTTGCCAGAAAGAAAAAATCCGCTGTTTGCAATGATGATGTTTATAGCACAACAGTGTACTCCTTTACCAAAAAAGAAAGTAATTATGTGACTGTTTCCACAGAATTATTGACAGCTGGTGAAAATATAATGATTATCGATGACTTTTTAGCTAATGGTGAAGCTGCTCTTGGTCTTACGAATATTGTAGAGCAGGCAGGTGCTAATGTTGTGGGAATAGGTATTGTCATTGAGAAGGCATTTCAACCAGGAGCTGAGAAACTGAAAAATGCGGGATATCGGGTAGAATCTCTGGTTCGCATCCAGTCCTTTTCAAATGGACAGGTGAATTATGTATGATATCATATTGTTTGACCTTGATGGGACGCTAACAGATCCGAAGCCAGGGATCACGAAATCAGTACAATATGCTCTTGAAAAAATGGGTATTGCAGAAGATGATTTGGATAAGCTAACTTCCTTTATCGGACCGCCACTGACCACTTCTTTTAAAGAGTTTTATAGCATGAATGATGATGAGGCAAACCAGGCTCTAGGGTATTATCGGGAACGTTTTTCTACGGTTGGATTGTATGAAAATGCGGTTTATGTCGGGATGAAAGAACTGCTAGAAGAATTACAAAACCAAGGGAAAACAATGTTTGTCGCTACTTCAAAACCGACTATATTTTCTATAAAAATATTAGAGCATTTTGGTCTGATCCATTTTTTTAAAGCTGTGATCGGTAGTGAACTTGATGGCACACGAGTGGAAAAAAATGAAGTTATAGAGTATGTGCTGTCAGAAATAGATGGTCATGATTTGAAGAAAATTATTATGGTGGGCGATCGTAAGTTTGATGTAATTGGGGCTAAGCAAAATGGTATTGATGTGATTGCTGTTGCTTACGGATATGGTAGTTATGAGGAGCTCAAGACAGCTAAGCCTAACTATATAGTTGGAACAATTTCAGAGCTCGGAGCAATCTTGCTTAAATAAAATAAATAAGGGTTCAGGCTTTCCTTGTAATTGATTAAAATTAACAAGTAAGACCTGAACCCTATATTTTTAATAAAGTTCACCCCTAAGGCGAGCTGTTTCGGCTTGGTTTTCAGAATAGTACCATCGTGACCCTTTTCCAATAATGCAACGTATCGCATCAATTTTTCCTTCTAGGGCCAGTTGTCTCATTTTTTTTAGGTCAAATCCATTATAAGAATAATAATTTGCTGAAATAAATCCTTGCATGTTCAATTTTTTGCGATATTGACTAACATCTCTGCTATCTAGTTGGACTTGCCAAATCGACATAAAACATCCCAGCCTTTCGCGTTAGTTTTTTTATTTAATTATACACCTATTTGCTGGAAAAATGTTAATAATTTTATTTTTTAATATACATATATTCGTTATAGTTGAAGGTAAATCTTCGATTATGACTAATATGTATATAAGGGAAGTATAACAATCTATATGAGGGGGACGGATATGAAGACTTTATTTGATAGGACGTCTATTAATAATATTCAATTAAAAAATCGTTTTGTACGAGGCGCAACATGGGAGAATATGGCTGACTCGGAAGGGGGGGTAACCGATAGATTATGGAAAGTATATGAAGAGCTGGCTGAGGGTCAGGTAGGTCTCATTATTACGAGTTATGCATTTATTTTAAAGGAGGAGCAACCCAATTCAGGTATGCTGGGAATTTACTCTGATTCACTTATTGCGGATTATGGTCGTCTGACAGATATGATACACAGTTATGGCAGCAGCGTTATAGTACAGCTGGTTTATGGTGGATCGCAAACGTTATATAAGCCAGAGCAACGCGTGATTTGGGGGCCATCTGCTGTGCCGGAAATAGGTACAGGTGTAGTACCGAAAGAGATGAATAAAGAAGAAATAAAAATCTTGGTGGGGGCGTTTGGAGATGCGGCTTTTCGCGCGCAACAGGCCGGCTTTGACGGGGTGGAAATACATGCTTCTCACGGGTATTTATTAGGCCAATGGTTAAGTCCGTTGCACAACTGCAGACAAGATGAATATGGTGGTAGTATAGAAAATCGGTCTAGGTTGCTAGTTGAAGTTTACGAAGAAATCCGTCGGCGGGTAGGACCAGACTATGGTGTATTGATTAAGATTAATTGCCAGGATTTTGTGCCTGGAGGTACCGAATTTGCCGATGTCTTATATGTTTGCAAGGAACTGGCTAGACATGGTATGGATGCAATAGAAATAAGCGGAGGAATTTTAGCGGCTAAAGAGTTATGCGCCTTTCGCCCTAATATCAATTGCCCGGAAAAGGAAGCCTATTTTGAGCCTTATGCCGCTCAAATCGCTAGTGAAACTAGTATACCGGTGATATTAACCGGTGGCTTACGTACAATGCAAGTTATGGAAAGAATTTTAGAGCAAACACCAATTCAATATTTTGGTATGGCGCGTCCGCTGTTGGCGGAACCGGGTTTAATTAAACGCTGGCAGAAAGGTGATTCCATGCCTTCAAAATGCCGGTATTGCAACAAGTGTCGTACGCCAGAGGGCAATGTTTGTATTTTGAATAGAGATTGAATCGTTATATAAAATTATTTTTTAAAGTAGCAAGAGACTCTTCTTTATACTGGTAAGATGTTCTTTAAGTATAGGCTATGCAAATTAGTATTAAGTTAGGAATTTGTTAAAATTATGTTAAAAAAGATGGCACGTAGTGTCAGCTCAAGCTGTTGAGAAAGCTATTTCTCAACAGCTTGTTTTATTTTATAATAAAAGAAGAGTTTTTTGCAGTTAGATTGTGGGGGGAATCAGTATGTTAAAAGAACGCCATGCTCATCAAATGGAATGGGAACTGGTTTGCATTGATCAATTAGTTCCTCAAGATCATTTGCTAAGAAAGATTAACCAATAGGAACAACTGTTTTTCAGGAAATCTTTGATGAAATCGTACAGATTGCGATTGTGTATAAAATGGTTGGTGGAAGGGTTCTATTCTCTGATTCTACTCATTTAAAAGAGAATGCTAATAAGAAAAAGCTAATAAGACAGCAGGTGCTCGCTTCAACGCAAGCCTATATAGAAGACTTAAATGAAGCAGTTGTAAAAGATCGAGAAGAACAAGGAAAAAAGCCTTTAAAAGTTAGAGAGGAAGCGGCAGAGGAAAAGGAAATCAAGATTAGCACTACTGACTCGGAAAGTGGATACATGTATAATAGGGGATGTAATTCACTGTTAAAAGCTGTTACTGCTACGATTGCAGGCCACTCTCCAGTCTCCCCTTCCAATACCATCGTTTGAGATGGCTGGAGTCATTAGGTGGTGGATGATATTACTAAATGATGCACAAAATTTCAGAAATAATCCAGCTGTAGAACGTTGTGCTAGTGGGAGAAGAATAGTGGTTGCGTCATGAAAGTTACTTGCGCCTCTGTCAAGATTGACCCAGTCAAACAAATCAGCTGCCACCACCGCATTGTCAAGTAGTTGAGTAGCTAGAGTTGAATTTTGATTATACATGCCATTGCCTGCAACAGCATAATTAGCATAGCATTGCTGAACCCAAGACTCATATTCTTTGTGCCCAGAGAGAATTTTGGCTCGGGCGTGATGAGGCACACAGAGATCTTGCATCAAATGAGCTGCAGCGCCAAGCAAAAATGCTGCTTGGCGATAGTTTTTGCGGTGCATATCATGTATCCCTTGTTGGTAATAACTATGGAATGTTTCGATAGCGGTAGCAAACTGCCACAATCCTTTGCCGCTTGAAGGTTCAAAATAGTGACTAACATTTCTCCAACCTTTATCAGCCCAGTATACTCCAGCCTTTAGCTCTGTCATGTATGTAGTAAGAAATTTTGCATAAAGCTCAAAACCATCATTATGTAAAATAGTCATGGCTTGATGATTGCAAAATTCATGAGTGATTCCTGGAGGATCAAACAATTTCTGAAATGGGCTAATTGTTGTCAGTACTAGTTTGGCCCCGCCAACCGCCAGATAATTGCCTAGAGTTGGTAAATGCATGCCAGTACCTCCTTCATATTATGGACGGTGTAGCTATTCATAACATAGTAGAATGTTCTAAAATTCGTAACAGGTGCCATCTTCAGGCAATCATATGGCTGAGATTATTATGCGCCGCGAAAAATAGTATTGTGCTCTTCGATAGGAGGCTGATTTATGGACCCTATTCCATTCAATTGGGCAAGGATAATATCAGCTATGCGCATAGAGCCATTTGTAATGATTTCTTCATGATTATAAAGTCTATCGTCATTACGTACTTTCGTAGCTATTTCATTAATTATTTTGCACGCTGCTGTGGGAATAGGGCAATAATATCCCAATTGTCTTTTAATGGTATAATCAATGTTGCCAGTTTCCTGTATACCAACTGCTTCAGTAATGATGAGTGGTCGTTTTATAGTAATGCCTTCCATAATTGTGCCTGGTCCAGCTTTTGAAATAATAACATCACTTGCAGACATCAATGTCTCCATATTGCTAACAAAACCATATACACGCAGGCGATCAGAACGGTTTTGATCATTCATTAGTTCATTGTATAATTGCTTATTATTACCTGTTATAATCAAGATTTGCTTATCACAACATTCTTGTTCTAAAGTATTTATCCATTCCCTCATATTTCCGGCACCAACGCCACCCCCTGTCATCAAAACCGTGAATCGATCCAATTCGATGTTCAGTTTGGTGCGAGCCTCACTCTGTATTACTTGGCTACCCGTGAATTTTGGGTGTACTGGAAAGCCTGTAAAGATAATACGGCTGCCGGGAACTCCATATTTAACCAAGGAGTGAAAGGCTTCTTGTGTGGGAACCAAATATAAGTCTGCTCCGGGGGTCGCCCAAGAGGCGTGAAGTGTAACCAGGTCTGTTACCACTGTTATGATTGGCCAGGTAGCATTGGAGTTTTTCCGGACCATACGTAACAAGCCAATGACAAGTGGATGAACTGCGACGACCATGTCAGGCTCTATATTCTTTAATTCCCGTTCAAGTTGTTGTCGACATTGGAAGTAAATCATTCGTGTTAGTGCATTTATGCGATTGATGCTGTTTGTCTTTTGAAAAAATAGGTTGTTTAACCAGAGATGATTTATTGAACAATAATCATAGATTTCTGGTGCCTGTTTTAAACCAGGAAAACCTGTTGCTCGCAAGAAATCAACAATAGAGCACTGTGGACTATTGTTTGGATCAAGTGCGGCAATAATTGCTGTTGCGGCACTGCGATGTCCACCGCCTGTATCAGATATTGCAAACATAATCTTTTTTGGGATATCTATCATACATACACCCCTTCATTAAGTTTGTCTGTAAACCAGGATATGCCTTCAATTCATAGACGTACTTAATTTTATTGTACAGGAATGAAAATTTTGTAGGTTATGGATATGTTAAAAATTCGTAAATGTGGTATTGTTTTAATTCCCCCAAATAATAGCATATAATGATATTAACGATGATGTTAAAACCTTGCAATGGTTATACTACTGAGAAATGGATATGTAAGAAAAAGACGCTGCGACGTGATAACGTATCGTAGCGTCTTTTATACATTATATACGATTGATTATGTTGACTTTCAGAGGAGAGAAATCAATTCATATTTTTAAGGACATGCAGAGTTCAATAAAATAAGAATAAGCACCCGAACGGGTGCTTATTCTTAGCATGTATGGTAATCATTATCTATGATATTTCCAGACATTAAGTCTAAATAATCTATTAGATCATCTTTTTCCCAATCGCGTTCAAGAACCTCGTCAATAACTTTATTAGCTACAATAGGATTCATGGTAATATCAATAAGATGTCTACCATCAAAGTTAGTAAAAAGGAGTCGACTACCAGCTACATTTGTGTGATTTAGAAGTAACTTCCAACTAAAACCTTTGTTCATTGAAAACACCTCCTCTAAAACTAAGCGAGAGATACTTAATAAATATTATACCACCCGTCGCGAATCTTCTATCCAAACTGAGCCCTGAATGGATTTTGCCTTTTTTTTGAGTTCAGCGGCTATGGATGAAATCTCCAGGTGATTGACGAAATTATGGTGGGTGCTGTTAATAACGCCAATGGAGATGGTCATGAGAGGATGTTTAACCTGAATACCCTGACGGTTTTCAATAACAATGCCTTCAGCATGTTGATCGACCGCATCATACAAGGTTGCAATCCTTTCATCAAAGGCGGTGATGATTTTATCACACATGACTGTTCTGTTAACGGGGTTTGCGATGATAACAAAATCATCACCTCCGATATGGCCTAAGAAGTTATGTTCTTCGTCAAATTCAGCAATAGCAGAATTTAGAATTTCGGCCGTTAGTAACAGTGCTTTGTCACCGCGCTCAAAACCGTATTTATCATTAAAGGCTTTAAAATTGTCAATATCAATGTACAGCAGGGAAAAACAGCTGTTATCTTTTACATGCCGTCGCAATTTTTCCTCAATAATTAAGTTTCCTGGTAAGCCAGTCAAGGCATTGGCATTGGCCGCCTGGCGAATTTGCATATTAGTGACGTGTTTTAAGAGGTCGATGATAGACACTGTTCCCAGTAGTCTTTTCCTTTTTACAACAATGATAAGGTCATATAAGTTATCTTTTTTACGCTGCATGGCAAGTTGGGCTACAGCCTCAAGGGGTAATCCGGAATCAACGATTAAGGGGCTTTTATCCATTAATGAGGCTATGGGGCGGCGATAGTATATCGATACGCCATAAAAGCTGCCTAATTGGTAATATAATTTGTTCTTCATAATTAAACCAACTGGCTTTTCTTCTTCAGTTAGTACAACGCCTTGTATTTCAGGAACTTCAAAAGCTTTGATGATTTTATCTACAGTTATGTTTGAGGGGAAACTTGGGCACGTTTGGGAGATTTCGCCGATGATAATTGCGAAATCTTCGGATGACCATAGGGAGTTTGTTTTATCGTTCTTTTTTGCCGACAAGAGAAAAACCTCCTTCGTGCTTTCCTGCGGAAACTAACGAACATGATATTTAGCTGCAGTATGTATTCTACGTTGAAAAATGTACTCCTGCAAGAGTAATGTTAATGTTCTGTAAATTCTATTAGATTAACGTCAAGACCATCAGTAATCGCAACGAGAATGTCTAGCGAGTAAGCTTTAAAGGAGGCGATATAAAAATGCTTTCGTTTTTATTAATTGGATTGATTTTGGGCTGGTTAGCTGGCATGATTTCACGTGGCGGAGGTTTCGGTATCTGGGGCGACTTAATAACAGGAGTCATAGGTTCTTTCATCGGCGGCTATTTATTTGGCTTTATGGGTATCTCTGCGTATGGCACAATAGGATCAATAATTTCTAGTACGGTAGGAGCCATTATACTTCTATGGGTTATACGGATGTTTAGAGTAGCAGCTCCTGCACACAAGAAAGAATGAATTTTTCATTTAGTCGTCTTGCCTTTCGGGGTGAGGCGTTTTTTTGTTTATAACTGGTGAAAAAATTTACTAGGAATAAAATGAATATGCTGATGCGCAACAATAACATTCACAACCATGTCGGGGAAGATTAATCCTAAGACAGGGTTTTATTTTTTTTGTCCAGGTTAATTGGTGTGTTATCAGTTGTAAAATTAACAATATACTAACAAACTTATTAACTATTTTATAGTATAATAAACCTAATAACAGATGCTATTTTAGTAAATACAAAACAAGGAGGTGTTAAACTTGCTGGTTCATACGCAATGTGGATGTGCCGTTAGCCTTAGTGATCAAGGTAAAGGAAAATGCTCTGGTTGTGGCAAAAAAGTTAAAGTACGAATATCGAATAAGTAAATGAACCGTCTATCTTTGGGTAGGTGGTTTTTTTATTTTGTCATACTTTTATTACATATTTTAGATATAGTGTTAATTAACAGAGCGATATAGTAGCGGTTACTGATTTTCCTTTCAAGTTCCATCAATATGTCGATCTTTTATATAGATCTCTATATGTGGGTCACTCTCATATTGTGTTTTTTCATTACTTCCGCTTTCAGTGATCTTCTGATTAAGCTTATTATCCTCGGGTCTTTGACTCTATGTTCCATAAACTTGAGTATCCATCCTCTGCGCACCGCTGGTGGCTTGTGACTCTTTCTATTCTTACGACCAAAATATTAACCTAATCTTAATGAATTCCTAACTCAATAATCCCTTGGACAGCCTATACTGGAAAGGAGAAGATATTCTCAATAAAGGGGGGCTAACTGTTGAAAAAATATTATGTCGTAGACACTAATGTTTTACTGCACTCACCCAATGCACTGTACGCTTTTAATGAACATACAGTGGTAATTCCCGAAGTTGTTATTGAAGAATTAGATCGATTCAAAAAGGAATCAACAGAACGAGGTGCCAACAGTCGCCATGTTAGCCGTATTATTGATAATATGCGTACCCAAGGTAATCTGTTAGAAGGAGTTCTTTTAAATGACAATGGCGGAACTCTCATTCTAGAGTCCAATCACACAGCTACGAATATGCCTATTTACTGGGAAAATGATAAAGCTGATAATCGTATTCTACAAGTCTGTAAAGGACTGGCCGAAAGCGGTCAGCATACTATTTTAGTGAGCCGTGATACCAATATGCGTGTCAAGTCATCTATCTTAAAAATTCAAGCTGAGGACTTTCGCAATGATAAGGTTTCAAGCATCGAGGAGCAATACACCGGACGCATCATTGCTTATACTTCTAGCGACGTAATAGACGCTTTCCATAAAGATGACAATCAGTACATAGATCCAGATAAATTATATATTTTCGATGATCTAGCAGGTATATTGATTCCTGCTACCTTTATTACCAACCAATTTCTGCTAATAAAATCAACTGATAACGAACGTCATACTGCACTAGGTCGCTTCGATGGAAAAAAAGTAATTCACTTAAAATATCGAAATCATAATCCTTTTGGGGTGGTTCCTAAAAATGTGGGTCAAGTTTTCATGCAAGAATGCCTCATGATGAGTGCCGTCGAAGCACCTCTAGTTATTTTAAAAGGAATGTCAGGAACTGCTAAGACATTTTATTCCTTAGCAGTGGGACTTTACAACTATATGGAATGTCGTCCCAAACAATATCAACATATTCTTATCTGTCGACCAAACTCAATGTTAGATGAGGGAATAGGCTTCCTTCCCGGCACAGAGGCTGAGAAAATTGAACCCTACATGCGGGCTATTAAAGATAATCTATTTACATTAATGTCAGGAAGTTCCTCAATGGAAGATAAAGATGTGCTACAAACGGAAGATACGGTTAACATGCTCTTCGAAAAACGTATCATTCAAACAGAAGCATTGGCCTACCAGAGAGGTCGGTCACTGCAAAAATATTGGGTTATGTTTGACGAAATGCAAAATTCTACTCCTCGTCAGTCAAAGGCAGTACTCACGCGGCCTGGCCTCGGTACCAAAATAATCTTACTTGGCGATCCAGCGCAAATTGATAATCCCTTACTAGATAGTCAATCCAATGGACTCAGCTATGCCAGTGAAAAAATGATGGGATCTAAATTATGTTTTCAAGTAACGATGTTACCCGAAGAATGTGAAAGATCCCCCTTAGCGGCTGAAGCTGCAATGAGGCTATAGCCAACTATATACTTAATACCATATAAAGCTGGCGCATGCTTTGGAGATGAAAGATGTCGTCGAGGGGGTCGAAGCAGCTGAACAGGCGAAATTTGTATTAGATGCACAGGGTGATAGGATCCAAGGCTACTAATTTAGCCCTTCTCTGTCAAGAGATAAATTGCTAATGTATTTGGCCGGTTATCCATAATGCTAATAATGAATATATCCGTTTAATGATCTAGGAATTTGCTAGTCGGGATAGCTATAGTCTCTTAAAAAAACTCATAAAAACGTAAAAAGTATGTCCTATTTATGGTATTGTTTAACTGTTAAACCAAACAATCCAAAGGAACATACTTTTTACTTTTATGATTGGGCATATAAAACACTAAAAATTGCGCACTTGTTTCTATGTTTGTTTTAAGAAACTCTATTATTTTTTAAGTTTCTTAATTTCTTCAAATAAGCGATCATTCAGTACTTTTATAAAAGTCTCATAAATTCTAAGCAACTACTCCACATAGTGCGCTGGGAAGATTTCTGGTAACAGTACTTTATCACGCATCAAATCACATTCAAAGTTATCTAAATAAGCATACCCAAATAGTTTACCGTCTTTATTAACAATATATACATTAGCACCCATTACCGTACTAAGCAAAGTAGACATTTCAATATACTCCACTTTTTCGGATTTTTGCAGCAATTTATTAATTTTACGAGTACGTTCTAGCAAGGATATCATAACAATTTCTCCGATCTTCCATTAGGTTATAGCACTTAATTTATCAAATATAATGAATTAAATCTTGATTTATTACAATATGTGCAATTCGGTATTGGCATATTCTTCATCAAGTACAATCTTACTCTCTATAGATACCAGCAAACGTATAACATTATAAATTCAGGCTCGATTTGATTATATAATAACTTAAAAATCAAAAAAAATGTTAGGCTTTAATGAAATTTTAATTAAAATTTCAGATGCCACAAGGAGGGAAGACGGTGTGAAAAGTTATTGGGAATCCTCCTAACTCTAGCCTGTACTAATAAAATACATTCTAATTGATTCAAAAGCAAGAGGCCGTGCAACCGTTTTACGTTTACGTGAATTCGATATCGACACTTGTTTTTACTGCAGTGAAAGGTGCAATTTTGAAAAAATTAACAATAATATAACATTTAAAAGCCGGCCTTGATGATAAAATAGTAGTAAATATAGGGATTTATGACGAATATAAGGCTAATATGACGAATATAAGGCCACTATAAATTGAGGGAATATGTTCTAAAAATTATGCAGAATGAGCGACACAGGTGAGTGTGTTAGAACAGTCTCAATTAAATAGTTTAAAATTAACATAAGTAGGGTGGCAACATGTTTGATAAAGAAGAATATTTCTTGAACAGAGAATTAAGCTGGCTGAAATTTAATGATCGTGTGCTGAATGAAGCCAATGATCTTAGTAAACCATTGCTGGAACGACTAAAGTTTGTAGCGATTGCCAGTTCTAATTTAGATGAATTTTTCATGATTCGAGTTGCTGGGCTGAAACAACAAGTAGAGAGTGGCATTTCAAAAAAGGACGCTGCCGGTCTGGGGGCTGAAGAACAACTAAGATTAATTGATCAGAGCGTACGTAATTTGGTGCACAAGCAGTATCGGTTTTTGAAGAGAATTATTGATTGTATGCAACAGGAAAACATTTTTTTAAAGAATGTGGAAGGTTTATCTAGTACTGGACGAGAGTGGATGGATGATTACTTTTATAACACAATTTACCCCATCCTGACTCCACTCGCAATTAATGCTAGCCACCCTTTTCCTTTATTAGCTAATAAAACGCTGAATTTGGCAGTGCTGCTCAGTAGGAGTAAAGAAGAAAGTCAGATTGCAATCATTCCGGTACCAAGTGTATTGCCGCGAATTATTGAAGTGCCAGACCAAGGCAAGGGCAATACCTTTATTTTTTTAGAAGATATTATTACAAGCTATTGTGCGTATTTGTTTTGCGGTTATCTTGTTAAAGAGGTTATCCCTTTTCGCATTACGCGGAATGCGGATTTATTGATTGATGGGGAAGGCGCTGAAGATTTGCTAGTTGAAGTGGAAAAGTCTTTACGTCAGCGCAAACGAGGGGAACCGGTGCGTTTAGAAATCGCTAAAACCCAGAAGACTTTTTTGAAAGACTTTTTGCTAGAGGAATTTGAAATTGCAGGGCAGGATGTTTATAAGATTAGTGGGCGGATTGATGTTTCATGTTTTATGAGTATTACTGCTTTACCTGGTTATGATCATTTACGTCATGACCCTTTTACATCGCAAACTCCCCTTGACCTTCAAGACGCTGAAAATTTATTTGACGTGATTCGAGATAAAGATATTTTGCTGCATCATCCCTATGAATCATTTAGACCAGTTGTGAGTTTTATTCGTCAAGCAGCTATTGATCCTAATGTATTGGCGATTAAACAAACATTGTACAGAGTCAGTGGTAATTCGTCCATTGTAAAGGCTCTGGTCCAAGCTGCGGAAAATGGTAAACAAGTGACTGTCGTCATAGAAGTCAGGGCTCGGTTTGATGAGGAAAACAATATCTTATGGGCACGGCGGTTGGAAGAAGCAGGTTGTCATGTTATTTATGGTTTAGTTGGTTTAAAAGTCCATGGTAAGATGGCATTGATTATCAGGCAGGAAGCAAATTGCATTAGACGCTATATACATATGGGAACAGGCAATTATAATGATACCACTGCTCGTCTGTATACAGATATGAGCTTATTTACTGCCAATAGAGAAGTTGGTGCTGATGCTTCTGAATTTTTTAATATGCTCTTGGGTTATTCCCAACCGCCCTTGTGGAAGAAATTGGTGGTTGCTCCTGTCAGTTTAAGGACGCGTTTGAAGGAACTCATTGAGCGGGAAATTGAGTTTGCTGAAGCAGGAAAAGGCGGACATATTATTGCTAAAATGAATTCCTTATTGGATAAAGAGATAATTCTTAAATTATATGAGGCTTCTAGTAAAGGGGTTAAAATTCAGCTTATTGTTCGCGGTATTTGCTCTTTAATACCAGGTATTGAGGGTGTTAGTCACAATATTACAGTGCGGAGTATTGTCGGGCGCTTTCTAGAACATCATCGTATTGTGTATTTTGCTAATGGCGGCAGGGCTGACATTTACTTATCCAGTGCTGACTGGATGAATCGTAATTTAAGTGAACGGGTGGAATTATTATTTCCAGTAGATGGTCAAGAAAATAGTGCACGTATAAAAGCTATTTTAGAAATTATGCTTAAGGATAATCGGAGAGCTTATATAATGAACAGTGATGGTTATTACCGCCCTACGGGTAGGCGAGGTAGGGCTATCGATAGTCAGGAAGAGCTATTTCGGGAGGCTGAAATCAGAGCTGGACGCGCTTTTGCAATAGAGCAAGTCAGTATAAAGTAGATGAAAAAAATAAGGCAGACTTGGCTGGACCAAGTCTGCCTTGCTGATTATCGTATTGATCGTCTCGGCAAAGAAGGAGGATTAGCATGTGATAATGTTGTAGCATGGGCTTTTACTATCATATTAATTACATTAACGCTGATGTTATTTCTTTCTACGGTAGCTCCCGAATTTATGGATCGCATAATGAAAATGATCGGATTATAAAGTTGTTTAAATCGCGTAGGAACGGAAGTATATTTTTATGCAGAAAAAAATATATAAAAATACCAAGGTGCGGGACGTGCATACTAACAGCAATATACAAAGGGAGTTGAACTTTCTATGAGCCAACGAATTGGGATTATTGATTTAGGATCAAATTCGGCCCGTTTAATTATTGTAGAAATATATAAAAACAGAGCCTATAATCTCATCTACCACCAAAAAGAAACGATCCGCCTAAGTCAGGACGCAGATAAAAATCAGCAACTACAACCGGTCGCCATGGCTCGTGGGATGACCTTGTTACAAAATTTTGCACATATTTGCAAATTACATGATACCGATAAAATCATAGCCGTAGGCACAGCAGCCATACGCAATGCCCATAACGGCACAGAATTTGTAGAGAACGTTAAAGGGGAAACAGGAATTACCATTAAAATCATTAGCGGTGAAACAGAGGCCAAACTAGGCTATATCGGAGTAATTAATACTCTTAACGTTACAGATGCTGTGCTCTTTGACTTAGGCGGTGGCAGCACTGAACTAACACTAATAAAAGATCGAAAAGCTGAGAAATTTATCAGCTTGCCTTTTGGTGCCGTTACTTTGACAGAGCGCTTTAACTTGCAAAAGAAAGCGAGCGAGGCACAATTAGCCAGCCTAGATACCTTTATTGTGCAGGAACTTGATAAAATTCCCTGGTTAAAAAACCTGGGCGTCCCTTTGATCGGTATTGGGGGAACAGCCCGTGGCATTGCTAAAATGGAACAAAAACGCAAAAATTACCCGATACTCAAACTCCATAACTATCGCACCAGCTCGATAGCTTTTCATTCATTGTGGCAAGATGTTAAAGTAATGTCATGTGAGAAACGCCGTAAAATACCTGGTCTCAGCAACGACCGTGCTGATATCATTCTAGCTGGACTGGCAATTGTCAAAAACTTATTTGAAGAGATAGAGAGCACCCAGCTTATTATTAGTAGCTGCGGCGTACGAGAAGGATTATTTTTGCAGTATTACTTCTCCCAAGGCGGACAAACAGAAACCTTAACGGATCCTCTTACACAAAGCATACATAACACCTTATTATCTTACAATGGCAATACTACTCACGCCTATCATGTTGCCAAACTGGCCAATAATTTATTTAATGAATGGCAGCAAATACTAAATTTAAATCCCGCTGATAAAATACTATTACATGTTGCTGCCGTACTACATGATATCGGCATTAGTATTAATTATTATGACCATGCGCGCCACAGTGCGTATTTAGTGGAAAATGCCCGTCTCTTCGGACTTTCTCATCGAGAACAAATTATGGCATCTCTCATTGTTGGTTGGCATCATAGTTCTTCCGCTAAACACGCCTTCAATAAAATCTATAACGAATTCTTAGATGAAGGCAACTGGCAAACAGCCCGCAAACTAGCCCTATTATTGGCAGTAGCCGAAAGTCTTGATACCACTCAAATGAAACTTGTAGAAAAAGTAACCACCGTGTTTACAAATAAAAAAGCGGAGCTAAGATTAGAAGCCATGCAAGCTATTCCCCTGGAATTGCAATCTATAAATAAACACAGTAAATGGTTTAAAAAAGAAACAGGTTTTGAATTGATCATTAGCCAATAATTGTTTATTGATGTGCAATCGTAAATATACTGCTGTACAAGGTTGGGTATTGTTGATATACTATTTGCTAAAAGAGGAGTGATTTATATGAATAACGTATATACTTTAAAGGAAACCGCTGGCATGTTAAAGACCAGTGTTAAAACAACACAAAAGCTTATTGATAATGGTAAGCTAATTGCCTTTAAAATTGGTCAACAATGGCGTGTAGCTGAAAGTAGTATTGATGAATATGTAAATAATATGCTAATGATTAGCAAAAAAAAGATAAAGGATAAGATTGATAAATCTGAAACTGTTGTTGAAAATAATTTACATGCCTCTGATAGTGCTATGCCTATCAATATCTTAGAAAAGGTTATTGAGCAGCCAGAGAATGAACAAAATGCTGAAAATATTCCTAATAACAAAGTGACTGATAGTATAGATATTGGTGAACTTATAAAATTAGGGTTCACATATCAGCAGATAGCCGATAAACTCAATTCTAGTGGCTCTTTGACAATAACAAATAAAGCGTGGACTAAAAAGAGCGTAGCGCATCAGATTGAAAAAACTAAAAAAGAGATACTGAAGCATGAAATTATAGAATGAGTATGAAGTAACTAAAAATTATAAAAACTAGCAGTATATGTATTTTGCATAGACTGCTAATTTTTTATGGATTTTGAGTCAAAAATTATAATAGTATGTATTCGATGGTCCCCCAAGTACTCGTTAGGGTATAAGATACTTGCTGAAATGATTGAAGAAAAGAGCTTAGATCTAACCCACACCACTATAATGAGAGGGGTACATCTGTAATTGATGCAGGGATAGAAAGAATATGGGATGGACTATCTAAAGATGATCAAGCACTTGCGCCTTGCTGCCCTGCTCCTATGCCTGTATATAATAAAGAAACCTTGGCGTAAGCCAAGGCTTCTTTATTATACTATTTAGGTTAGTGTTTGGGTATTTCTAAGTCATAAGATTCGGAACTATGATGACTACTTGTAGTTTCTTGAATTTCTACCTAAGATGATTCCGGCAGGAGAACTTCTCGTTAACAAGCGTGAACCATAACGCAGGATATTCATGAAGTGCCTTCCTCAGGATGTAAAGCTTGATTTTTGATATTTCTAGCTCCATCGGTTACAGAATATAGAGCTCTTGCAGTTAGCACAGCGTAATCCTTTACGAAGCACAGGAAGACCTAGATATAATACTGTTCCATCCTAATTATATGCATGGTCTCAATCCCGCAAATTGTTTTTCAGCCGTTTCAAAACTATCAAATCCAAGCATAGACTTGACGTTTGGTTTAAAAAAGCGATGATCCTGCTCAATAATATTGTTTAAGTATTTTACTTTTAGAAGCGTTGTTTTGACTGAAAGACTTCCATTAAAAGTAAGCATGAAAATGAGCAGGGGAAGTTTCATTATTAGATGGAGTTGCACTCGTTAATTATAGTAAGATTAACCAAAAATTAATATTACTATAATTTATATTTATATTAAGTATGGTATTGTAATTTTAAGAGCATGAATTTTGTTAGGCTCATGATATATATAATAATAGGGGTGACTTTTCAATAAATTAATGTTCAGTTATTTTAGATAAAGGAGAATAAGAAGAATGTCTATTAAAGCAAAAACCGTTACATTGCTGCTGATCGCCCTTCTCGTGACAGGACTCATCATCGGAGGGTCAGGTATGTATGTTCTCTATGGAAGAATATTGCACAACACTCAAGTGGGTATGAATGGTCAGGCTTCTCAGCTTGCGGGTGGGGTCAGTGAATTATTTTTTTCCTTTTCAAGAAGTGGAAAATTTTACGGTGAAGATCCTGATCTTAAGTCAGGGGATGTTTCACGCATACAAGGGAAAATGAATACATATTTTGCTGCCACATGGGGAATCGATCGTCTGGTGTTTATCAATTCCGCGGGTGCGCGATTTGCCTCAGCCCCGTACGATGCTAAAAGCATAGGAGGTAGTGTGGCTGACCGGGATTTCTTTAAAGACACGATGAAGGACCAGAAGTCACACATCAGCGATGTGATAGTAAACAGGGTAACAGGAATGCCTTCAGTCATTGTTACACATCCGGTCAAGGTGGAAGACGGCAAAATGGCAGGAATTGTTGCGCAATCAATCTCTTTAGACACCCTACAAAATTTCTTGGCGCCAGTCAAAGTTGGCGAAGCCGGAGTGGTTGGTATAGTTGCTCAAGATGGATCGATACTAGCTCATACGAACAAAGATTTGATTAAAGAACAAAAAAAAGTTCCTGAGGATATGTTGCGATCTTTGATAGCGAATTCAGGAAAAATGATGTCTTATTCTGATTCTGCCGGTAGAGATTCTCTAGCCTTGGCTGTACCAATCAAGAATACCCCGTGGGTGGCTCTTGTTAGTATGCCTCAGAGTGAGATCAAAAGTGATTTTTATGCTAGTCTTACTACCATGGTCCTTGCACTTTTAGTGGCTCTTATTGCTGTCGGCCTTTTTGCATGGATATTCCTTCTCAAAGTGTTACGACCAATTGAGGAAATTTGCAAGCAAGTTGCGAAGATTGGCGACGGAGATCTGTCTATGGTCATTACTTCCTCATCTAAGGATGAGATTGGAATTTTGGCCAGTGTTCTGTCAACAGCAATTGGGAATTTTAAGAAAATGATTATTGAAGTCCAGGAGGCAAGCGAGACAGTATCAGCTTCTTCCGAAGAGCTTACAGCAAGCACAGAACAATTGGCCCAGGCTGCAGATCAAGTAGCAACTGCAATAATAGATGTGACCAACGGAACATCGCACCAAATGCAGGCTGTAGATGACACAATGAATATAGTTGAACAAATGTCAGCAGGCCTTCAGCAAATTGCTGCAAATACTGGTAGCGCTTCTGCTGCGGCCGAGAAAACATCAAATACGGCCTTAGAAGGTGGGAAGGCTGTCCAAAAAGTTACCAGTCAGATGGTTAATATTGAATTTTCGGTGACTAATTCAGCGCAAGTAGTGGCTAAGCTCGGTGAGCGCTCTAAGGAAATTGGGCAAATCGTCGATACTATCGCGGGAATAGCCGGTCAAACGAATCTACTAGCATTAAACGCTGCTATTGAAGCTGCTCGGGCTGGCGAACAAGGTCGTGGTTTTGCTGTGGTAGCTGAGGAGGTTAGAAAACTCGCGGAGCAGTCTCAAAATGCGGCTAAAGAGATTGCTGTCTTAATTGGAGATATTCAGGAAGATACGAATACTGCTGTACTGGCCATGAACGAGGGTACTAGTGAAGTAAAAAAAGGTACTGAAGTCGCTAGTGCTGCAGGGCAATCATTTAGCGAGATTGCATTACTTATTGCAGAAGTGTCGGATCAAATTCGTGATATTTCTGCGGCCATTGAACAGATGGCAAGTGGTAGTCAGCAAATTGTATCTTCGATAAAAGACATTGCGCAGATTAGTAAGGATGTTACTGGTCAAGCACAAACGGTATCTGCTGCTACTGAAGAACAAACCGCATCTATCCAAGAGATTGCCTCTTCCAGTACGGATCTATCCAGTATGGCGGGAAATCTGCAGGCAATAGTGTCTAAGTTTAGGATTTAGATCAATTCTAAAAATTAGCGATAAGAATGGAACGATGAATTATGTCAAGTGTAGGATTGCGTATATTTCCGCATATTATTCGACCACCCAAAGCTTTAATTGAAGGATTTGCAGAAATACCAGTCAGTAGATAATATGGACCGCATGGCTTGCATGGACGCTAAATTTCGTCCAATCAATGACGTGCCATTACTGGGACCGGCTTTTACCGCTAAGGCATGTCGTTAGTGCAAAGAGTCTACAAAGTCAAAGATCCGCGGATGTTCTTCATAATATCAAGTAGAGATTTCCATAACCTTGTTTATAAATTAAACTTCAGAAAGGCCGATTGAAATTCAATCTGCCCCTTTCAGGCTGTTGAGAAATAGCTTTTTCAACAGCCTGAAAGGGGCAGATTTTTTTTGATTTGGTTTACGCCAATGGCAACGTAATAGTAAAGGTAGTGCCTCTATTTATAGTGCTTTTTACATCAATGCGCCCACCATGCATTTCGACGATGAATTTCACAATTGCTAGCCCCAGGCCAGTTCCTCCAGCACTGCGAGCACGAGCCTTATCGACTCGATAAAAACGGTCAAAAATTAGTGGCAGGTCTGTAGCGGGAATACCAATACCAGAGTCTTCTACCATCAGTATTGCTTGGTTATTTTCTTGATGACACTTCAAAATGACCTGGCCGGCGGAGAGTGTATATTTGATGCTGTTATCCAGTAGGTTAATGAGTACTTGCTTGAGCCAATCGGGGTTAGCCATGATGGTGATTGGCTCAGTAGGAGCATCAATGGTAATGATAATGTTTTTTTCCATCGCATTTGCGGCAAGATATTGTTGTACTTTATGGAGTAATGGTGTCAGATCAGTCCGTTCTAATTTGACCTGCTGGCGGTATTCCTGAGAATTGAGCTTAGCTAATTGTAGTAGCTCATTGATCAAGCGCTGCATTCGTTCAGCTTCCGTATGAATGATATTGACAAATTTAATGCTGAGTTTGGGGTCGTCGATGGCCCCATCTAGCAGTGTTTCGGCGAAGCCTTTTATGGCTGTAAGAGGAGTAGCCAGTTCGTGAGAAGCGTTGGCAACAAAATCTGCCTGGCGCTCATGCAGATCTTGGAGGGTAGTGATATCATGAAACACGCTTAAGACGCCGGTTATATCATTTTCATTGGCAGTAATGGGGGCTAGAAACACCTGAAATACCCGCTTGCTGCCATGGATATTGGTTTTAAGATGCATACGCAGACTTTTAACGCTGTTAATGGTCTGGTGTATTGAACGGTCTAGCTGACTATTACCCAGAACCTGAATATTATGTTGATTCAACATAGAATCTTTAATGTCAAAGATGTTGCGAGCCATTTTATTAGCGGTTGTTACTCGTCCATAGCGATCAAGGAGGATGACGGCATTGTCCATATGCTGAAGTATGAGGGAGAACTTTTGGTTTTCAGCAATTGATTCATTGATTTTATCATCAAGATTGGATGCTAGGTTGTTAAGAGTATGGCTCAGCAGTTCTAGTTCATCGCCAGTACGTATGTGCAGGCGGCGATCTAAATTGCCATCTCCGATTTCCCGGGCGGCGGTGGTTATTTCTTCTAAGGGAGCAGTATATTTTTGGGCTAAGCGAATGCTGAGGGCAATTGCCAATAACGCGGTCAGAAAAATGGCGGCAAGGAGGGTGGATCTGATACGATTAAAGCCAGCATCAACTGCGGCAAGGGTGCTGGCGATTCGGACAACCCCTGCTATTTCACTTTCTTGCCATACAGGAATGGCCACATACAGCATGTTCTGGTTAATGGTGGTGCTGTAACGGATGGAATTACCTTGACCTCCAATTAGGGCGGTGGATATTTCAGGGCGTTCTAAATGATTTTCCATGAGTTCCGGATTTTCCCAAGAATCAGCAATCACAGTACCAGTGCTATCAATGACTGTGATTCTAAGATCATTCTTGGTAGCCAGCTCTTTGATACGCTTATCAATACTGGATTTTTCCTTAGGACCTTTCATATGATCTTCCAAAAACTGTTCAGTAACGCCCGCGTGTGTGAGCAGGCTGGATGTTAATATTTCTAAGTTGTGTTGGTAAAAAAACCATAATAGATAACTGCTTAATAGTGACATGGTGAGTAAAATTAATACAAGATAAGTAACAATGAGTCTAAATTTGATACCACATTTAAACATGATGATCCTCCCCGTAAAAAATTATAGTAAGATCATACAATAAAATGGAAAGACTAGCCACAAAAATATTGCAGTTTAGCTGGGGGGAATAATTAACATAAAATTAATCTTTAATTAACATTGAAGAATAAATAATTAGTTAGTATTAGTTATGAACAATATAGAATCGGGAGAAAAACCGTTCGGAGGTGAGGAAATATGGGAGATGTGATTAGACTCAATATAGATGATATGATGAATAAAAAGATTATAGAGAGTAACAATACCTATAGTCAGGAGGAACAAGAAACCTATAATGAACTAGAAATAATTCTGAAGTCTAAAGATATTAAGGCTATTTTTCAGCCCATCGTATCTCTTGTAGATGGGGAGGTTTTTGGCTATGAGGCTTTGAGTCGGGGTCCAAAGGGATCATTGTTAGAGAGACCAGATGTTCTATTCCCAGCAGCTGAACAATTTAATAAGGTCTGGGAACTAGAGTTCCTCTGTCGAAGCAAGGCCTTCGCTAGAGCCAATGGTTTGCCAAAGGATAAGATGCTTTTTGTCAATGTTGATCCCAAAATCATTAACGATCCTCGGTTCCAAAAGGGCGTTACCTTGGACATGTTAGCTCATTATCAGATTGATGCTAGTAATATTATTTTTGAAATTACGGAAAAAAACTCAATTGAAGATTATAAAAGTTTTCGAAAAGTCCTTGATAATTATACTAGCCAGGGTTATAAAATTGCAATTGATGACACAGGATCAGGCTATTCAGGGCTCAAATTGTTAGCTGAAACCCGGCCCCAGTTTATTAAAATAGATATGGATTTAGTGCGGAATATTGATAAGGATGCTTTTAAAAAAGGGCTAATGAAAGCGTTTTATGAATTTTCTGTTGTGGCCAATATGAAAATGATTGCCGAAGGTATTGAAACATTTGATGAGTTAAATACCCTAATTAATATTGGTATACCTTATGGTCAGGGCTATCTGCTACAGAGACCTGCTGCCCAGTTTTTAGATATTAGTCCAGGGGTTAAAGATGCTATCATTAGTAAAAATCATAGAAAAAAACAGGAGGCATTTCAAACTGCCTTAACCATGCCCATTGGCGAAATTGGTCGTCGAGATCAAGGCTTTTCTGCCGTGGTAACAGGCGGTCAAGTCCTGGATCATTTTAACGATAATCCTAATGTGATGGGCATCACTATTCTACAGGGGGACACTCCAGTGGGGCTGCTAATGAAAAATAAATTTCTGACTCATTTAGCCACTAAATATGGAGTTGCCGTTTATATGAATAGACCTGCTGGACTCTTAATGGATCAGAATTTTTTGGTTGTAGATTATAACACACCTTTGGAGCAGGTATCAAAATTAGCCGTAGCCAGGGGGGAGGATAGTTTATATGATTATATTGTTATAACCAAGAGTAATAAATATTATGGCATCACTACAGTCAAACAATTGCTGGAAAAAACCACTGATTTGGAGATCAAATGGGCAAAACACAGCAATCCGCTCAGCGGTCTGCCAGGAAACATTCTAATTGAGGAAAAATTAAAGTTGGTGATTGATGCTGGGCAGCCTTATTCGGTATTGTATTTTGATTTAGATAATTTTAAAGCCTACAATGATGCTTATGGTTTTGACAATGGCGATAAAGTTTTGTGTATGACTGCTCAGATCATTCAAGATCAATTTAAAGATAGTAATATGCTGGATGTATTTATCGGTCATATTGGTGGTGACGATTTTATTGCTGTAGTAAGAGATATTGACGTCATATCTGTATGTCAAACTATTATTGATTATTTTGATGTGAGGATCAGAGGTTTTTATGCAGAAGAGGACATAAAGCGTGGTTATATTGTTGCCAAAAATCGACATGGGGTAGAAGAAAATTTTCCGGTAGTATCCCTTTCCATTGCAGTCCTGACAAGTATAGGGCAAATTTTCAAAAATCCAGCGGATTTGGCTGAAGCCGCCAGTGTTGTGAAAAAGAAATGCAAACTGATTTGGGAAAGCTGCTATTGTATCGAATAAAAAGTGGTTAGTATTAACAAAACGTTAACATGGCCTTAACATATAAAAAAACGTATTACTTTACAATATAACTATAGTAAAAAAATAGGGGGACTTGATATGAAATTTTTTCAGAAAAATAAAATGCTTATGGCGGTTATGACATTGGCATTAGGGGCTAGCTTGATTGCTGGCTGTGGTGGTAAAAAAGAAGAAGCTAAAGGGACTGACGTTCAAGGAACAGTGACTGCATCTGGTTCTACTGCTTTACTTCCTTTATTAAAACCAGCTCAGGAAGAATTCCAAAAGAAATATGCTAAGGCGACTGTGACGATTGCAGGGGGTGGATCCTTTACAGGACAAAACCAAGTAGCTACTGGAGCAGTTAATATTGGTAACTCTGATGTTGCTCTGCAAGACACCTTGAAAGATAAAGGCCTTGTGGAAACTAAGCTTGTAGGAATTCCTTTTGTGTTTATTGCTAATACTGATGTAAGTGTTGATAATCTGACTAAAGAGCAGTATGTTGATATCATGACTGGTAAAATCACTAACTGGAAAGACGTTGGCGGTAAAGATCAGAAAATCACTTTGGTTCATCGTGCAAAATCTTCAGGTTCCCGTGCTACGATTGCCGAGGTAGTTCTTAACAATGCAGCCTTCACTGATAATGCGGTTATTCAAGATTCCAATGGTGCGGTGCGATCGGCTATTGCCAGTACGCCTGGTGCGATTGGTTATGTGGACGCAGCTTATGTGGACCAAAGCATAAAAGGCCTAGCATATAATGGCGTTAAATACTCTGTTGAGAATGTTGTGAATGGAACTTATCCTGTATATACTTTCGGTCGCATGTTTACTAAGGGTGAACCAACTGGTGCTGTAAAAGCATTTATGGACTATGCAACTAGCCCAGAATTCCAAGATTCATTTGCTGAAAAGAATGGATTTGTACCGATTACAAAAATGAAGAAATAATTTTAGCCGAATTTAATAGGGTTAAAAATAAAAGGTCATGTTAACATCATGACCTTTTATTTTTAGACCACCTACCTATGATTGGCCTGGTCATTTAATATTTATTATGGATGGAGGGCGAACGTTCGACATATGTTTAAGCAAATCATGAAGCGGATAAAACAACTACCTTCGCATTTTGAATTATTCAAGACAAGGGTTATAGCGCTGAGAATGAAGAAAATTATTCAACTATCCTTTAAATTCAAATTACTAAAGGCAGAAACTTTTCGTCAGATCATTGCTAGATTTTCTTGGTCGTCTCTTGCTACTCAAGCTACCATATTAATAATTCTAACATGTATTATTCCACTCAGTATAATTAGTTGGTATTTTACTATACAGACAATGGAGAGTCTCACCCAGGCGGCAGTTGAAAAAAATAATAAAGTTGCTGATCGAATTGCCAGTGATATTCAGTCTAATATTTTATCAAAGAAAAACTTTTTGATGGTTGCAAGTGCTGATAGTGGCATACGTGAGATGCAAAAAGATACTATAGCAAGATATCTTGCCCAGATCAAACCTTACTATGGCAGTAATGATGCTCTGTTTGTTGCCTTGGCTGATGGTAATCAAATTTTTCGGACTGATAGTGCTGCTCTAGTGAATATTGCTGATCGAGATTACTTCAAACAAGCATTACAAGGTTATATTCAATTTTCCGATCCCATACATAGTAAAGTTACGAATCAAATGACCATTATTGCTTCAGCGCCTATTTTAGGAGCAGATAATAAAGTAAAAGGCGTTTTGGGAGCCAATATATCATTACAGAATGTGAATGGTGTTGTTGAGCAGATATTATCCCAGAACCCAGGATATTCAATTACAATCATCAATAAGAAGAGGGTACCTATATTCTATCCAGGGAATTCAGCAGCAGTTGCTGAGTCGAAACAATTAAGTGATGGGTATTATAATGAGGCTGCGGAAAAACAGACAGGCACCACCCTAGGCGAGATTCGTGGACAGGAGTACTTTATATCTTACCGTTCTATTGCAAATACCGATTGGATTGCTATATCTGCCTATCCCAAGCAAGTAGCCCTACAATCAGCTTATGATATGGTGGAGAATAGCACGATGGTCACGTTATTTATGATTATACTATTTATCGTTATTGGTTTATTTCTTACTAGGAAAGCATTGGCACCTTTGAAAGAATTAGCTGCAGGTGTAGAAATTGTCGCTCAGGGAGATTTAACCCATATCATGATGAAATACAAGCATGATGAATTAAGCTATTTGGCCAAGGCTTTCAATAGTATGACAGTTAGCTTGCAGGGGATTGTTCAGTCAGTAAAACAGTCATCGGCTCTTGTTTTAGAATCAACCAATAGTGTTGCCGCCACTTCCGAACAGTCACGGGTGGGTAGTATTCAGGTATCACAGTCTGTAGAAGGGATTGCTAGGCAGATCGCTGAGCAGGGAAAAGATACAAAAAGAACAGAAGAACTGTTGCAAAGACTTGTTGATATTACAGTTACTGTTTCAGATAGTACTCAGCAGGTAGCCGTTTCGAGTGATGAGTGTTCATCCGCAGCTGTACAGGGGCAAGGGGTCATTAATGATACAGTGACTAAGATGGAGAATATAAAAGGACTTGTTAATGGTACCGCCAAGACTGTTGACTTATTAGGGGAAAGCACGAGAGAAATTGGGGCAATTACTGGTATGATTGGCCAAATTGCTAGTCAGACTAATCTTTTAGCCTTAAATGCGGCCATTGAAGCCGCTCGGGCTGGGGATGCAGGGCGGGGCTTTGCTGTAGTGGCCGATGAAGTGAGGAAGCTAGCCGAGCAGTCGGCTCGCGCTGCTAAAGACATCTCAGTACTCATTACTAGGATTCAAACGCAAACCAGTGGTAGCGTTACCGCGATGCAGCAAAGTGTTGAACATGTAGAACAGGGATTGGAAATGGCGCAAACCAGTGGTGTTGCTTTTGAAAAAATTGTGGAAGCTGTACGTCATGTTCAGTTACAGGCTCATAGAATTACCTTAGAAACGGAAAGTCAAGTGGCCTTATGTAGAGAAGCTATGGAAGCCGTGTCGAGCATTAGCATGTTAGCATCTCGTAATACAAGCAGTGCACATGAAATTGCCGCAGTATGTGAGGAACAGGCAGCTGCATCTCAGGAAATTACTTTTTCTATTGAAAAACTCCATGGAATGTCTTATGAGCTAGAAAATCTAGTATCTCAGTTTAAGGTATAAAAAGAAAATGCGCGACAGCGGGCGCATTTTTTTTAACTTTGTATAGATACTTATAAATGAGTGGATACTCTATTTTGCTACGGAATCAGAAAGTATACACTTTCTCGATTCCAAGTAAGGGCAACTAAGGCTTGGCGTAAGCCAAGTTTTCTTTATATTAACTAAAAATTAATATAAGCATAATTTATTGTTGTAACAATTATGGTATTGTCAATATATAAGCGTGAGGACTATTCGGTTGATGATATATATAATGAGAGGTGTGATTATGAAATCAAAGAAGATTCTCATTGTCTCAGCATCAATAGGAAATGGGCATATGCAGGCCGCGACTGCGTTATATGAAGAATTAAGGGCTAATAATTCTTGCTCGGTAGAAGTAGTTGATTTTCTACAGGTTGGTCAATTCCGATATCCCAAATTAAATCGTTTACAAATAGAACTAATGAATGTAATGAAAACATCTTATTATGGAATGCTTAAGATTGCACCGAATGTATACAAGGAACTATATAAAATTACTGAAAATCAGCAAACTCGCAAAATACTTGATTTTATTAATGCCGCTAATCAAAAAAATATGGCGAGTCTTATTACACGTTATCGTCCTCATGCAGTGGTATGCACACATCCGTTTCCGTTAGGAGCAGCCTCATCATTACGTGATAAGAAAAGGCTGAGCTATGCATTGTCTGGAGTGATTACAGATTTTGCAGTACATCCTTGGTGGGTTGCAGGCGGGGTTGATCATTATTTTATTGCTAATGAAGTGATGGCAAAGGAGTTGCTGGAATATGGGATTTCTTCTGGTGGGGTTACGGTCAGTGGTATTCCTGTTGGCAGTCAATTTAAGCCATCTGAAAGAGTAGTCATGAATAAAGTTCCCAAGCTATTGGTCATGGGTGGGGGATTAGGTTTTGGACGGATGGAGAAAACTTTATGTAAACTGGAGGAACTACCGAGTGCTGTGGAAGTGACAGTTGTGACAGGAAAAAATGAAGAATTACAACAGCAATTAATGTTCCTGACAAAATCATTACGCAATAAAATTACGGTATTATCCTTTTCAACTCATATTGCGTCATTGATGAAAGAGGCTGATTTATTAATTACTAAGCCGGGTGGACTTACCTGTAGTGAAGCCTTAGCCGTCAACCTTCCGATGATTTTACTCAACCCATTACCTGGACAGGAAGAGGAAAATGCTAACTATCTTCACCAACAAGGCTCTGGACTTTGGATTAAGGACGAAGGCGATATTATATCAAAAATTGCAAAGATTGTATTTGATAAACCCGAGATGTTAAGAAGAATGCAGAAAAAATGTGCTGAAGTTAGTCCCCAAAATGCTGGTATTCGGATAGCAGAAAAACTAAATACTTTTGCTGAGAATAGTATAAAGAGAACTGTGCCTAATCCAGAATATTGGAAGAAAGCAGGTGCTAGATAATGCTAAAAGATGTAGTTGCTGCTAGCTTGAAAACCATTACCTTTAGTGATGATCCTGCACTGCAATTAATTGATCGTTCCTACTGTATTACTCATCAATATTGCAATGATCAAGCATTAGCTATTTTACGAGAAAATGGCTTTATTCACGAGGTTATGCTGATTGGTGCATATTATGAACAACTGCAAGATGGTGTAGTTTGGGCTGATTTAAATTGGAAAAATATCCATCATTTTTTACATCCTAAAACGCGGCGTGGTTTTTGGCATTTTTCAAATGCCGCTTTGGATTATTTACAGTGTATTAATACAGCAATAAAATATGTAAGACTGGGGTATATGAGAGAGGCTATATTTTATTTAGGTGCCGCCGCTCATCTAGTACAAGACATGTGCGTTCCCCATCATGCAAAGTGTCAATTATTTGATGGACATAAAAAATATGAAGTATGGGTTGAGAAAAACTTGCAAGATCTTTCTTTTTCGCAAAAAGGTGAGATTGGTTTTTCTAATCCAGTTGCAATCTTATTTGAGAATGCATCGACTGCCTTAGATTTATATAGTTATGTAAGTGCAGAAGCTAGCGTGGAGCAATATAAAAAAGCAACAGAGGTATTATTGCCATTAGCAAATCAAAGTACTGTTAATCTTTTTTGCTATTTTTTCGCTAGGGTAAAGAAGATTATTGGTGTATCATCGTTACAGCTATTATCGGATGCTTAAGTATTTTATTGGATATGGTATTATAGACAGTAGTTTTATAAGGTGAGTGGAAACGGGATTATGCCTAAATAGATAGGCATAATCCTGTTTTATATAAAAAAATACTACAGCTGTACACTAAGTTGTTATTTTTGGGGAACCAATAACCAACCAGCTAATAAGGCAGTAAATGGAGCTACAAGCACCACGCCAAAACTACCGACAATCGTGTGTAATATCTCTGCCGCAATGTAAGTTAGGTTTAAGATATTAACAACAGATGTTCCTTGTGCAATGAATACCATCATCAGGGCCGTAAAAGAACCTGAGTATGCCAACAGTAGGGTTGTCGTCATGGTGCCCACAACAGCCCTGCCAACAGTCAGACCAGATGCTATTACTTCTTTTCGACTAATACTTGGTTTTTTCTCTACGATTTCTGCTACTGATACAGAGATATCCATAGCCACATCCATCATTGCCCCTGAAGAAGCCAAAAATATACCTGCTAAAAATACTTTTGTCAAATCAAGAGTGCTAAAACCTACGTGAAGTAGAGTTTCAGAAAAAGGCACTACTGCACCATGGATTTTTAACAAACCACCAAAAATAATACCTAATAGGCAAGCCGCAATCATGCCGCTAACTGTTCCTAAAAAAGCCACTAACCCTTTGCGATTACATCCTGCAATCAGAAAGGTGACGCAACCAACAATAGAGCATACTATTAATTGGGAAATAATAATAGGATCCCATCCTTTTAGTAGCAATGGCCATAACACTTTCCAAAGAACTAGAATGGTAAATACAAAAGATAATAAGGCTTTGACTCCCGTCCACCTGGCATACCAAAATAAAACTAGTGCAAATAAGGCAAATAGCAAACCTTCTATATCCAGTCGATAATGATCAATAATATTAGCTTCTTGAATCTTATCATGATTCCCTTTAAAAACGAGCAAAGCGACATCTCCTGTTTGAAATATCTTATCCATTTCCAGCTTTCCAAGTAAAGTATTGGAAGTTTCCACCCTTTGCCCTTTGTAGACCCCGTCCATGATTTCTAAAGAAACACTCTGTATACCGGTTTTGACTACACCTCGTTGATGAACATTCTGGTTATCTACAGCCAATACCTTTCCTCTACTGCGCTCATAGTCGTCCCCTTGATTAGGAAAATCTGTAGGAATAAAATATAAAATAATACAAAGGATTGTGATGACTAAAACAAAAATTTTATCAGCTTTAAGGCGATGCAGCATATCATTCATTCCTTTCTAAAAACCTCTTTACCTAGAATAATAGAGGGAGAGTAAACTCTCCCTCTACCATATCATCTATTGATATCAGCAGATGATTATTGCTGAAACTCGACCCCCATTATACTCATCACTTTCTTAGCGACATCGGTATTATCATAATATCCTCCAAATAATTCTCCACCTACACCTTGAGCATATACAGGTAATGCAACACCAGTATGTGCATAGGTAGTCCAACCAATTCCAGCTTTCTGATTTAAAATATGAGTAACGGTAATAGAAAAAGGCTCATAACCGCCATATAATAAGTAAGAGTGTTCATCTTTGATTCTCTTTTTAGGATCCATCATGCTAGCTGATAGAGACTCTTGTAAACGGTTTTTTTCAAAATCACTGAACTCTGTAAGGCCAAAATTTTGCGCAAGAACTGGTAGCCAATCTTCTAAATTTGCGTCATTAGCACCAACAGTTTCTCGGTAGTTTTTAATTGACTTATCAAATTCTTCAAAAGATAGTTTCTGATTGCCAATCATACTGAAAGCTGTAGTATATTTTGTACCTGCAAACCCTACTGTCATACCGCCAGTTTCGTGATCTCCTGTAACAACAATCAAAGTTTCATTGGGATGTAAAGCATAGAATTTCAGCGCCTCCATAATGGCATTATCAAAAGACATAACATCACGTACTGTAGTGGCAGCATCATTGGCATGACAGGCCCAATCGATTTTACCGCCCTCTACCATCATAAAGAAACCATTAGGATTATCTAGTATCTCAATACCTTTTTTTGTGTAATCTGCCAAGGAAGTTTTATCTTGGCGATCGATATCATACTGCATTGCTGATTCTGCCGCAAGATCGTTTCTAAATGCAATGACCTTGCCATCTTTTTCGGTTAAATTCATAATAGCATCTGGCTCATTAACAATCTTGTAACCTTTCTCTTTTGCAATATCTAATATGTTGGTTTGATCTTTTTTCTTTCCTGTAGGCTGAAGTAAGCTCCCGCCTGCGAAATAGTCAAACCCGCTATTTACCATATCAATTCCGATTTCATAAAGATCATTACGACTTCCCTCATGAGCATAAAAGGCTGCAGGAGTGGCATGATCTAAGGATACACTCGAGACAATCCCTATTTTCAAGCCTTTTTCTTTTGCCATTTCTGCCATGGTTTTAAATTTAATTTTTTTACTGGGGTCCACACCCACCACATCATTATCTGTTTTGTGGCCAGTGGCTAAGGCAGTACCAGCTGCTGCTGAATCTGTGATAAATGAATTAGAGGAATGTGTTGTTTGCATTCCTAAATTAGGGAATGATGTGAAACTCAATTTTTCCTGGTTCATTGGGTTATCACTTGTAAGAGTGCCTTTGAAAATTTCCGTCGAAGTAATCTGGGGCATAGCCATACCATCACCTATGAAGAAAAATACGTATTTTGCTTTCTTACCATAGTAGCCATTGTCAACACCAGCATTAACCGTTGACTGCCTTGGCAATGCGGATATGACCAACGCCATAAACATCACGACAATAACTAAGGAACCACTTAACCATTTTGTCTTTTTATTCACACTTAGCCCTCCTATAGTTTGCTTTCCATGTTTATTATATTGGATAAATAGTATTCTACTATTATGATTACGTTAATATTTGATTAATTTTCCAATTATACATATACACTTCAATCCATTACCAATTATCCATAATATGAATAAGCTGCTGCATTCAAGGAGATTATTTTAGCTATTGAAAAATTTCATGGCATGTCTTATGAGTAAGAAAATCTAATATCTTAGTTTAAGGTATAAAAAGAAAATGCGCCATAGCTGGCGCATTTTCTTTGCAGAATCAGAATTTATTATTAAGACTCACGAGGGAAGAAGCGCGTATGAATGGCATTAACAGCTTCATTGACTTTATCTGCTTGAATGAGACAGGAAATACTGATTTCAGATGTACTAATGACTTCAATATTTACTCCTGCATCAGACATAGCGCCAAACATATTGGCTGCAATACCAGGATGGCCAAGCATTCCTGCACCTACTACAGATACCTTGGCGACATTATAATCTACCAATATACCAAAAACTTGCATTTCCGTGCCGAGTTTTTCTACTAGTTCTTTAGCCTGGGGTAAATCAGGCTGGGCAACAGTAAATACCATATCAATAATATTCTTATCCGTATTGCGAATACTTTGTACAATCATATCAACATCAATATTGGCTGTTGCTAGTGCAGAGAAAATTTTATAGGCAACACCTGGGTGATCAGGTAAACCTAAGATGGCAATTTTGGCTACATTTGTATCATGGGTAACGCCTCTAATAATAAATTCTTTTTCTTCCACTGTATATGCCTCCCTTATAAATGTACCCGAATCCTGGGTGAAAGTTGAACGCACATGAATAGGTACACCATAATGTTTACCCATTTCTACAGAACGTGGTTGCATTACACCTGCTCCTAGGCGCGCCATTTCCAGCATTTCAGTGTACGTAATTTCCTTCATACGCCTTGCATCTGTAACTACCCTAGGATCGGCTGAATATACACCATCAACATCTGTGAAAATTTCACAGGAGTCTGCTTGTAGTGCTCCAGCTAAAGCTACAGCTGAAGTATCAGAACCGCCTCGGCCTAATGTGAGAATATCCCCATCTCCATTAACACCCTGGAAACCAGCCACTACGACAATATTGCCTTTAGCTAGTTCGCCTAATACGCGCTCAGGTTCTACACTAAGAATTTTGCCTTTAGTATAGGCATTATTTGTTTTAATGCCTGCCTGTGAACCAGTTAATGATACTGCTGGATGTCCTAATTTATTAAGAGTCATTGCCAATAAGGCAATGGTTACCTGCTCGCCTGTTGATAATAGCATATCCATTTCACGAGTATATTGATAAGGCTGTCCGACTAAATCCTTGGCTAAGGTTATCAAATCATCTGTAGTATCTCCCATGGCAGATACCACAACGACAACTTTATCTTCAGGTCCTTTTTCACGTAGCACTCTTTGCGCTACTGCCATAATTTTTTCAGTTGTAGCTACTGAACTACCACCGAATTTTTTTACAGTTAAAGCCATTCCCATCCTCCTTTAGCTCAGTTGTTACTGGCAATGATATATATTATTCTCCCTAAAAAAACAAAACCCTCCTAAGAATGGACAAAAAAATATATTATCATAAAAAAGTTTATCTAATGTTATCAAGTTAAACTGTTATGCTGATAATACTTTAATTTCAACTTATTTTCCTATTTGGGTTATGGCTACTAAATTACCAAAAAATACTTGAATTTTAAATAGAGTTTATGTTATTATCGAAGTGTTTACTATGGATGGTATCGTGATGAACCATACCGTAAACAAGCAGGCTTTGATTATATAGTAATAGTATTCAATATTAAAAATTAATTATCCGCTTAGATCTGTGTAATGGACTGAGACGGGAGGTAGCAGGGAAAGCTATGCCTTTCGGACAAGTGCCGTAAGGCTTTTTATTTTGCTCTCCTCCATGGGGTCTGCTAAAAGGATGAAAGGAATGTTTGTGCAGAAACAGATAGTAAGCATCATTGGGGTTAGAAGAGTACATAATAAATGAGGAGGGTAATAACAGTGGAGAAAAAAAAAGTAACAATTCCCCAGCTCAAGGAGCTAAAACAGCAAGGAAAAAGATTTAAGATGGTGACTGCTTATGATTATCTCTTAGCTTCAGTCATTGATAAGTCGCCCATCGAATTAATTTTAGTGGGTGATTCCCTGGGAATGGTAGTGCTTGGTTATGACAGTACAGTGAGCGTAACAATGGATGATATGTTACATCATATTAAGCCGGTGGTGAAAGGCGCTCCTAATACATTAATTATTGGTGATATGCCATTTGGTTCTTATAATGTCAGTATCAATGAAGCCATTGTTAATGCTAACAGGATTATGAAGGAAGGCGGGGCGGATTGTGTAAAGCTGGAGGGTGGGGCAGTCATGGTGGAGACAGTACGCGCCATCGTCAATGCAGGTATTCCAGTCATGGGGCATATCGGACTTACACCCCAGACAGTATCCCAGCTCGGAGGTTTTAAAGTACAGGGTAAAGATGCTGATGCTGCCCTAAAACTGCTCCACGACGCTCAAAAACTAGAAGAGGCAGGGGCTTTTTCCATAGTTATGGAATGTGTGCCGGCACCTGTGACCAAATTAGTCACCGAAAACCTATCCATCCCGATTATTGGTATTGGTGCAGGACCTCATTGCGATGGTCAAGTGCTGGTTACCCAAGATATGCTGGGAATGTTTGACCGCTTTGTCCCGAAGTTTGTAAAACAATATGGGAATTTGAACGGCATAATTATGGAAGCTTTACAGAAGTATGCTACAGAAGTGGATAGTGGTGAGTTCCCTGGACCCGAGCATAGTTTTGCTATGAAGGAAGAAGTGCTTAAAAAACTGTATTAAATAGATATGATGTATTAAGAAAGTTATATCTATATTGTTAGTCTGCCAGAAATGGGTATAGGATATTGCGTGCTTTCTATATAACGCCACGGAGCCCTATACCCCATTCCTGACGATCGTTAGTTATAATAGTTTAACTTATATAGATGAGTTTTGGGGGAGGCAGTTTGTAAATGAATGGGTATACTTGGGTCATTGTGCTGTATGCACTGTTATTAGTTGGTGTGGGGTTTATTATTACAAAACGTGTCAAGGGATCGGTTGACTATTTTGTCGGTGGTCGGAAGTTTGGATCGGCTCTACTTTTTATTACGCTGGTTGCTCCTAATATCGGTGCCGGTTCAACAGTTGGTGTTGCAGGATTAGGATTTAAAGTAGGGATATCGGCTGCCTGGTGGATTGTGGCTTCATCAGTAGGTACTTTTATTTTGGCCTTTGTTGTTGGACCAGTTATTTGGCGATTGGCTAAAGAACATAATTTTTATACCTTAGGAGATTATCTGGATTATCGATATAATAAATATTTTCGTGGATTAATATCGTTGATGATGGCGATTGGTACTGTGGCGATTTTTGCGGGACAGCTTATGGGGATCGCATGGATCTTGTCTGCCGTAGCTGGCATCTCGAAAACAGTAGGCATTTTAATTGGTGCTGTAGTTGTTATTTTATATTTTGGAGCAGGTGGTATGTTGGCTGCGGCATATGTAAATATTATTGAAGCAACGGTAAAGCTCATCGGATTTCTGATTGCCGTCCCCTTTGTTCTTAATTTTATTGGTGGATGGAGTGGTCTTGAGGCTACGATTGTAGGTAATATGGCGGATTCTGTTAAGTCTGCTAGTTATTTTAGTTTTGATGGGGCAGGGGTAAGTACAATTATAGGTTTTTTCCTGATGCTTACGCCATCTTTCTTTATATCCCCAGGCCTTATTGGTAAAGTATATGGGGCAAAAAATAAAAGAACTGTCATTCTTGGCACATGCTTATGCGGGCTTGTCATGTTGGCCTTTGCTCTTATACCACCGTTTCTTGGTATGGCAGCAGCAGCGATTGTTCCTAATTTGACAGAACGTGAACTAGCACTACCTATCGTTATGAAAGAATGTATGCCCTTTTGGGCATCAGCTTTAGCCCTGGCAGCGATTTTTTCCGCTGAGGTTAGCGCAGCAGATGCAGTTCTATATATGATAACTTCTTCTTTTACTAAGGATTTGTACAAAGGATTTATTAAACCGGATATCTCTGATGAAATGCTGTTGAAGAGTAGTCGGGTCGTTGCGGTAGTCGCTGGTCTATTAGGAGTTGGCATGGCGATTGTATTACCTAATATTATTACTGCCTTGTCAATTTTTTATTCTTTAATGTCTGTTTCTTTGACGGCACCCTTACTTTTTGGACTGTTTTCTAAACGACCTAGTACAGCTGCTGCCTTCATTTCTGCAACAGTAGGGGTGGCAGTAGCGGTATTTTTGCATTTTTGGAATGATGGTAAAGGGCTAGGTATACTGAATGGTCAATCAACAGCGATTTTATTGACCATTGTTATTATGATTTTTATGATGTATGCCTTTCCAGCTTCAAAGAAGAATGCTAGCTTCTGATAGTGCTAGAAATATAAAACACGCTTTGATATTTTCAGACAAAGCGTGTTTTTGTTATTACGGAAGGGATCTATACTCGCGCAGATAGTAAAGAGTTAATGCTGTTCCTAACATTGTTCGTCCCTCAAAAGAATCCATAGAAATTTCCAGGATTTTTTCAATACTTTGTTTGCGGAAGAGGACTGTCTTATAATGAACAAACAGTTTTTCCGCTACAGAGCGTAAATTATTATTAATCACAATTAATTCCATAGTATGAAACAGATCCGTACCATTTTTATGATCATATTCAATAATTTTATCAATGGTATTATTGATAAAAAAATCTGCTTCATGGCTACTGATCGATTGAGCTAGTAGGGGGAATAAGCCGCTGTTTGAAAAATGGTAAATACCCAAATCAGGCGATACTTTCATGCCAACTACTACCGTATTACGGGCTTGTATATATCTGTTGGTAAAGTTGTTCATACCTAGTTCACGTTCAGCAATGCCAATAAAAATTGCTATTTCTGGGAAATGGGTGAGGAGCATTGCTTGTAAGTTTTCGGCCATTGCTAATTCGTCTGTCCTGCAATCCTCGGAAGATAAAGGAGTAAAGTTCAAAATACTAATTCCCTGTGATGTTGTTTCCCATGCTATAATATTCGATGCTGCAGAAAGTTTGTCAATGATGCTTATTATGAAACTATGGGATTCCTCAGATACTGCTTGGATAGATTGCTGCTTATAAGTACCAATGCGCAAGAAAAAGAAAGAGAACGACTGGGTAAGGTCGAGATGTAATTGTTTTGCTAGTGCCATTATTTCTTGCCCATTCATTATTTTTCCTGTAATTAAATCGTTAAAAAAGTTCCTACGTTGTTGGCGCATCAAGGCATGATTAGATAGGGGGAGCTTCTTGGCAAGCCGCTCCATTGTACTATCTAATCTTTTTTTTGATACAGGTTTCATAATATAATCTATGGCATTTACTTCAAAAGCATCCAGTGCAAAATCGGTGTAAGCGGTAACAAATACAATGTTTGTATCAGGATTGATTGCCATTAGTTTTTTGGCAA
>Ga0316600_10000127_pt1 | contig 48931 bp, 42 predicted proteins | sample OWC_soil_day5_CT_FD_207652 | JGI IMG/M metagenome (GOLD analysis project Ga0316600, IMG submission 207652) | Wetland soil microbial communities from Old Woman Creek delta, Ohio, United States - OWC_soil_day5_CT | ecosystem: Environmental > Terrestrial > Soil > Wetlands | place: USA: Ohio... | reverse complement strand
TATCTCTTTGCTGTCTTGGCATGATAATCCGCTCCTTTTTCCTACAGATTATCACGCCAATTTAATTTAGTCAAGACAAAAAGAACCGTCACCTTGTCTCCAGAAGGCCCTGAGATGAAAAGGAAGTCCAGTGAATTTTTTACGTCCACTGACCTCCCTTCAATTTAAATCATTGTTTTCCCCTATCCAACTTTCTATTCGTCAGGGCATATCTCAAATACATCTCGAAAAAGAGCTGTTTCAACTGTCATCTGAGATCCAAAGATTGTTCTCCCTTTTGGCATCGAAAGTGCGAAAATAACCTCATTCATCTCAGCATATGATAATTCTATAAATCCATTGCTAATCATACACTGTCTAATCCTCTCATGAAAATCAAACTGTTGCCTACAATACGCCTCTCCTGAATATCCATCCAAAACTGGCCCCATTCTATTCTCGTCTTGATTTTCAACTTCAAACTCATGTTGAACATAATATACTTGGGCTATTTTAGATATTTTGATTACTGTATTATACTTCAAGATAAATTTTTCTTTGGCGACTTTATCAAAGTATACATACCATTCTTTAGATGGACTAACGTCGCTCGGCCCCATCTCTATATATCTAGGTAAAGTTGCTAAAAGGTTATAAAATTCTTCCGTTAATTGTATGCCCTGTTTACACTTCAATCTAAAATAATCATAATCTTGTTCAATATAAACTTTATTTATAACTTTTTGTACTAACTCTTTCAAAAATATCCCTCCTTATCATTTCACTCTCAAATTGTGCTTACCTGAAGAATCAGCTGGTTTAGTTTGTTTAAGGTCAAAGTTTACTTCTCCTTGATGCTTCCCTTTACTAGTACATTTTTCAAATCGTCCATGTTGAGTATCAACTGAATATAAATCTCCCGTTTTAGGATCTCTGTAAACTTCTCGATCATTCATTTTACTATATGTTCTATCTTTAACCCATCCATTTCGGTCTGCCACTTTAGCAGCTTCTCCCTTAACTGTAGCAACACGTTCTCCTGGAGGCATTGTACTAATATTTTTTTCAAATTCCGCAACATTACTCGCTCCCACAGTTGCAGCAATAATGACAGTAGTATCTATGGGTTTAGACGGACTATCGTATACCGTTTGTTTATTCTTATCCTCTGTTGGTATCATTGGAGGATTACTCATATCTGGGGCATTAGGCTCCATTGACGGAGTTGTCGTTACCGTAGTTTGAGATTCGCCTGGAAATACTGTTACTTTTGGCTTGCTATGTTCTTCCCCAACACTTATATCTGTACCTGGAGGGCTACTGTTGCCAATTTGTTTATTTGAAAGACAAGGTGACGGTTCTTTTTGTCTTATTTTGTTATTTTATTTATCTTATCCTTGTTAATTCCCGTTATCTCTGCCAATTTTCTTAGTGGCAAATTTGTTTTCTCTTTAAATTTTTTCAGTTTCTCTTCTAAGTTTTCTTCACTTTTTGCAAGCTCTTCCCATAACTTTATGGCTTTGCTTTCTTCCATTCGATTTGCTTTTTCATCTATTTCAATAAACTTATCTTCTTCTTTCATATTTGTGAATTCGATAAATTCTTCTCTTGCTTCTTTTTTATCTTCTGAAAATATTCCTAGAACCAATTCTTTATCTATTGCTTTTGCTAACACAGTATCTTCTTCTATATAAGCTTTGTAACTACTCCATTTATATTTTTCTGCTTTTTTCACGATGCCTGCTTTGACTGGATTTTTATGTATATACCTTGTTGCCATTAATAAATAGCTATCATCTTCTATTTTTTCGCTTCTATATCTATCTTGAAATAGATGGCCTGTCTTTTTATATTTTTTATTAAAGTAAAAGACATAGCTAATATTGATTCGTTTCATTATATTAGCTATGTCTTCTTCTCTTTCTTGCAATAGCAAATGGGCATGATTATCCATTATGCAAAATGCAATAAGACCATATCTGTTATTTTCTTTTTTCGTTTTTAGTATTTCTATAAAGTGCATTTTATCTTGGTCATCTATGAAGATATCTTTTCGATCGTTACCTTTTATCATTATATGGTAATACCCTGTATTACTTTTATCTCTTTGCTGTCTTGGCATGATAATCCGCTCCTTTTTCCTACAGATTATCACGCCAATTTAATTTAGTCAAGACAAAAAGAACCGTCACCTTGTCTAGAAATCGTATGGATCTGCACATTCAAAGTCTTCTTCCTGCCAATATTCTTTTTCATCAAGAATATTAAGGAAATATACTACAGTATCTTCTAATGCTTCCTCAATCGTACTACCATAGCCTACACCACCAGATGCATCACCAAGCCCATCCTTAATCCTTAAATTAGTATATCCGGTAAAATTTCCAGTCGAATTTTCATAAATTTTCACTTTAAACTTCGAGTATGGTGTCTTATTTAATTCTAAAACATCAAATTCTGCCACACACTTTTCAATCCTTGCAATTCCTTTTATTTTTATATTTTTCCATTTTTCCATTGTCTCACCTCTTACCAAAAGAAATTATTGTTCCATCAGGTGCTAAATCTATATATTTACCATTCTTAACATATCTTTTAACACCTTCAACAGCACCATCTACATTATATTTTTGTGCACCTCTTAAGTTTCTAGCAAACTCCGTTGCCTTTCTCATATATTGCTCAACATCTTCTGCTCCAACTTCCTTCCCGTGTTTTTCAAAATGACGAGAAACGGAATCTTGGGTCGAATCAAAGCTTCCCTTGTTCCATGAACTAACATCTATACCCTTTTGTGTCAATAATTCAGAAATATTTCTCCAATCCTCTGAAGTATTGCTGGTATCCAACCTAGTAGGCGTCTCAACAGTTCCCATTGGCATATTTGTTATTGTTGGTTTATTCTTTTCCTCTGTCGGTACCATTGGAGGATTACTCATATCCGGAGCATTAGGTTCCATAGAAACAGTATCCGAATTTTTGAATCACTGCAAGCCGTCACTTTGTCTATATTTCTTCGAATACAGTGATAAACAATTCCCCGTCATTTTCCTCAAACACATTTACTTTAATCGATCTACCAGGAAATCTATTTTTAAAGCTCATGCCCCAGAACAATGATAAAACATCTCCAAGAACTTTAATTTGAGATTCTAGATTTCCATCATCTTGAGTGTTAATATGAAAAAAATCTCTAAGCTGATATAAATTCATCATTTTTTCTATACAAGTTTTTTCGTTATTACATTCTATCTTCCACGATTCATATATCTCTTGGGAAAATTTATCTTTTAATAACAGACAACCATCTCTCTCTATAACATCAGGATAAAAGAATCTGGCCATTCCTAACGCTGTTTGTAAATCCGATTTGAGATTTACATAGTTCCACCAACCAAAATTTTGTGGATTAACCTTCTTCCACTCAATAAATTCATTAATTAATTCATCTTTAAACATCTATATTGTTTCCTTTATTTTTTAGTATTTTTGGGAATTTCGTCCGGTCTTGCAGGTCTAACTCTATAACCATTCTGGAATTTCTCTCCTGTTTTTGGATTTGTATTGTAGTTAGGTTCTTTTACATTTGGCCTTGGTATATCACCATGCTCTTTACCAGTTAGCCTAACCTCTTTTACCAATTTTCCATCTGGTCCATACTCAGTATATTTTTCAATATTGCCATTCTTATCTCTTACAACCTCAGTAGAATTAGCAACGCCCTCCTCTTTAGGCTTACTTCTACTTTTACTAGTATTATCGTTGACAGTATCTTCTTTACCACTCAAATCAGTATCTGAACTAGTCTTGTTTACGTCCACTGACCTCGCTTTTATTTTTACCTATTTATAGGGACAATGCCCGAATTTTTGAAGCACTGTAAACCGTCACTTTGTCTATTGTTTAAATAAGACTTGACAATAAAAACCATTATTATTATTACTTACGGAAAGCAATAGATATTCTATATACTCTGTGTTGATTTTTCTAATATAGAAGCTTGCACCAGAATACTCCACAAAATGCAGAAAAGCCGAAAATACTTTTTTTGCCTCTTGGACACTATGTGTCTTTAAATTTACAGAAATCCGATACTTTTTTTCTTCTATAACTTCTAATTTGTACTCATTTACACTTTCATTGCCTCTAAAGAAATCCTTAATCTCTATACTAATTCCAGTATCCACTTCATGTGAAATACTTTTAGTAAGCTGCTTAAATATTTCATCTAACATAATGACCCCCCTTATTTTTTAGAAACGTAATTACCATTGTTTTCTGATTCTGGATAAGAGTAAACTGTTACTATTTTATTACCCCATTCATTAGTTACTACAGTATTCCCCCTCCTATCTTGATATCTCCAAGTTACTTCTCCCGATGCTGAGTCTATTTCTTTCACCCTAGTATTTTTGTTGTTATTAATAATACTGTCAATTATCTGCGAGTCAAAGCCACGTTCATTAGCACGTTCTGCCCCATGATTTGTAAATGTTCTCCCCCCCGGAGTTTGATCTCCTGCTTTGTATACATCCTTATTAACTCCTTCACTGATATCCAACCTAGTAGGCGTCTCAACAGTTCCCATTGGCATATCTGTTATTGTTGGTTTATTCTTTTCCTCTGTCGGTACCATTGGAGGATTACTCATATCCGGAGCATTAGGTTCCAATGGCGGAGTTGTCGTTACCGTAGTTTGAGATTCGCCTGGAAATACTGTTACTTTCGGTTTACTGTGTTCTTCACCAGCACTTATATCTGTACCTAACGGATAATATTTACTTAAAATATCTGCTTTCCGCGCCTTAAGAATAGCTATATTTTTTTCAAGATTTGATATTTTTTCTTCGCGTTCGTTTATATCAGCTTCCAATTGGGCTATATGTGTTTCTAGTTGAGATATATCTTCGTTATACTCGATTATTTGAGATTTTATTACAGCTATTTGATTCCTTGTTTCAGCAATGATTTGTTGAGATTCTTGTATTGTATCATTTGCTGATTGTATTGTTTTTTCACTGCTTGCTATTTGTTGATTAGCTATTGAGAGAGTGTTATTTAAAGAATCTATAGTCTGCTGGCTACCCACTGCTAAATCTACATTTGCTATCCATTGTCTAGTTTCCTGATCCCATGTAGCTATCGCTTCTCCAGCCTTGCTGACTAAACATATTACTCCATCACTCGTCTTCTTTGCTTCATAAGCAATACCTGCAACAACTATTGTTTGAACCAATTGTCCGAGATTAATCTTAGAAAGCAATTGATCATTATTCTTCGTCCCACTCGCAGCAGTACTTGCTCCAGCTTGTGCATCTCCTCCTACTGCTTGGGCTGCTGCTGCACCTATAAGTGTACTTGCCCATTGCCACATATCGGGTTGGTCTTTAAAGCGTTTTTCTAATTCTTTCTGTACTGCTTCGTTTACTCCTGCTCCTACTGCTCCAGAGGTGAAACCATTTCCTGTTATATCAGACATGATTCCGCCGACTAAGGCATGTAGAGCTATTTTATTCGTTCCACCTTCACTCCATGCATCTACTTTTGCTTGTAATGCTGCAAGTTGTTCTGGTGTGGAATTTTTATTAGCTTTCGCATTATCTAGTTCTGTTTGAGCGTTTTCTTTGGCTTTAGCTGAAACTTTGTGAACTTCTTCAAATGCTAGTTTGCCAAATAAATTTGCTAGTTCTTGTTGTTCTTCGATTTTTTTCTTATCAAAGATTTTTCCTAGTTCGTTTAAGGCTTTATCAGTATCTCGACTTAATTGACTTAAATCTTGATTTGGATTACTTCTAACTTCTATCGTACCATCAGCTATTGCTGATTTTGTAGTACTGCTAGCATCGCCTTTTGCTGGAGTACCAATATTCGGTGTAAATCCTTGTTCATTATATTTGGTATTTCCACCATTGCTGTAATTTACACCTTTACTACTTGAGTTATATTGGGCTCTGTTTTCCATATTGGAGAAAGTAAGCGTATCTGTGCTGATCTTATTCTTATCTGGCGTAGCATCACTCGAAATAATCGAACCTTTAAGATCAAGGTTTTTGCCTACTTCGATATCGAAGCCGCCTTTCCCTGCATGAATTTCGGCTTGCTTAGTTACGCTTTCGTAGTTGGAATCTATATTCCCTTTACTTGTAGATGCATTGGTTTTTGAGTTACCAAGCGTATTTGTTACATTTTTTGCTTGTTTAGTAATATCTGCACTAAAGCTAAGTCCACTGGAACTGTTTTTCTCATCGTAGCTTTCTTTGTCTTGTAGGCTTTCTATATTGAGGTTATCGCCTACGTTTACTTTTACGGTATCTCCGCTTACTATTGAAGCAACGATATCCGTATCTTTGCCGGATTTTAGATTTAAATTATCTGTTGCGGTTACGGTACTTTGGTTATAAGTGGTACCGTTTTCTTTGATTTATCCTGTTTGTTTATTACCACTTATATTTACACTACTAATGCCGCTAAAGCTTAGGTCTACTCCGATACTTGCCGAGCTGCTTTTGCTGTCGGTATTGCTTACATTCGTATTTTCACTGGCTGTGATTTCGATATTTTTCTTCGCATCTAACGTGATATCTTTTCCTTCTACGTTCGAACCTTTGACTTTGATATCTCCCTCAGTTGCTGTGATATTTGTATCGCCTTCGGCTTTGATATTACTTTCTTTGGCAGTTATCGTTTTGCTATCACTTTTACTTTCAGATTTACTTGATCCTAGACTTACACTAAGAGATAGATTATTTTTATTTAAATGTCCTAACTGTTTTAAGTTATCGGCATTTTCTTTGATTTGTTTGCCTGTTTCATAGGCGTAGAGTGCTTGTAGTCTTTTATCCTCTACCTGGGTTGCTCTTTCGGCAGGAGAAACTACCTTTTCTACTGCGTTCACTACTGCCCCACCTAGTGATACACTTAGTCCACTTTGCTTAAATTCGTGTTTTTCTTGAGAATTATATTGATTGTCAGCACTTTCTATGTTGACATTATCTCCTGTAATATTAATGTCTTTATGTGCTATTACATCACTGGCTTTGATATTGACGTCTTGGTCTGCTTTGATATTGACTTTGCCGTCTGTACTACCTACGGTTGAGCTTATTTGTTCAACATTTTGATTAGCTTGATTATCTTTTTGACTTTGCGTTCCTATGGTAAAGCCTAGCCCGCCACCACTGAGAAGACCAGATTTTTTTGTATAGGAGTAGTGTTCATCATTACCAGTCTCTTTAGCACTGGTGATGTTGACATCATTGGTAGCAGTAAGCGTTACGTCGTTTGTTCCGACAACATTACTGCCTTTCACTGTCAAATCTTTACCAGAGGAGACAGCTACCTCGTCACCAGAGATCGTACTGCCTTTCACCTCGTTAATCAACGAATGATCCATTGTATCCTTAGTTTTACTAGACAAGAATCCACTGTGTTTGGTATGCGTCTGTACTAGGGATTCATGTTTTTCTGTGACTTCTTGTATCGTAAGATCTTTCTCTGCTGCAATTGTTACCTTACTCTTATCACTTTCGATGGTACTGCCTGCAATTGTTATATTGCCGCGATTTTCAGCATCAGGTATTGTAGTTCCATCGGGAAGTTTCGAGGTAGTCTTCAGTGTGACTGCTCCGCCACCTTGAAGTGTACTGCCGATAACAGTCTCATCATCCGTTCTGGTTCTTTTCCAGCCATGACTGATTCCAACTGTTTCATCTTGAATCGACTCATCTTTTACAGCAGAAATATTGATGTTTCCACCACTTATCACACCAAGTTCATTGCCTGCTTTAATCTGAGCCCCTTGTAAATTTGTATCTTTACCCGAGGTAATACTTACATTGTTACCACCTTGCATATGGCTTACGATATTACTTACATCATCTTTGGAGGAAGATTTTACTTTAGATAACCTATTAGATGACTTTTCAGCAAAATGCTCTTCATCTTTTACCGCAGAGACATTAACATTGCCGCCAGCCGCTACAGTCAGATCATGATCAGCTGTAATCTGCGCGCCTTGTAAATTTGTATCTTTACCAGAAGTAATACTTACATTGTTACCTCCATGAATACCACTAACTACATTGCTCACGTTATCGTCTAGGTAGGATGATTTTTCAAATGAAATGCGTTCTTGTTCTTTTACACTATCAGATGTAAAGTTTCCATCTGCGGTGATCGTGACATCTTTTCCCGCAGTGATCTGCGCACCAGTATTAGTGATGTCGTTGCCTGCTTTTATGATCAAATTTTCTCCCGCATTGATACTGGCAGTATTACCAGCGGTTGTTTGGGTCATAAATGGCAAGGTTCTAGTAGAGGTGATGGTTTCATTTTTAATATCTCCGTCTGCTGTTAACTGAGTCTGATCACCATTGATAGAACCACCAATATTAAGGATATTTTTATCCGCAGTTAGCTCAGTGCTCTTTCCGCCATCAATGCTGCCACCATAGTTAGCGATATTTACGGCTTGTATATTTACACTTTCAGTAGCTTTAATCGCCCCACCATTCTTGACATCGTCACTGGCAGTAATCTGTACCTTGTCGCCCGCAATCACCGCACCGTTGGCCTTAAGCTCAACATTTTTTGAAGGAGCGAGATACACCTGAGGCACGAGTACCTTCTGCCCATCTACTTCTTTTTCTACCAGCCACACAATATCTGAGGTCAGCTTTGCCATCTGTTCGGCGGTTAACGCCACGCCAACCTGTAGATTGAACTCTTTTGCATAGGTTGCACCATTGGTTAGTAGCGCCTTATATTGTTCTTCGGCCGAAGAGTAACCACTTAAGGTATACCTGCCAGTAAGCTCGGTGACTTGTTCACGCACCAATTTTTGTTCATAAAAACCGTCACCTAGACGTTTTGCTGTCTTAGCTGGATCAATATTCAATTTTTCCAGCATATAATCGCTGGAAATAAAATTTCCATAGTTGGTAAACCGCGAGTCTGTTTCTACCAAATAATGTGCACTTGGTTCTGTATTGATTTTAAACATCGCATTTGATGGAAGTGTAATTTGAGTATCAACCGTCTGTTTAACTGAGGTCGTATTCGTATCTTTGGCTACCGGCAACAAGGTCTGGGTATTTTCAAGCGGAATACTGCTGTTAATTGTTGGGGTATTTACCGGAGAAGTAGTTACATTGTGAATCGTTGTGCCTTGAATAGTAACTGCTTGCCCGCCACCTAAGATAGCTGTTTGTCCTGGGAGTTGCTCATCGGTAGTATCATCATAGGTCTTTTTCTTATATCCTTTGTCAGTATAATTGATTAAATCTGCAAAATGCTGCGTAGTAACACGAGTATATCCTGTTGCTGTATTGTTAACCGTTCCCACTGCATTAAGACTACCACCAGCTAAAATTGAACTATTATCATTGGTTACATTACCAGTTCGTAATTTTATATTATGAGCAGAAATAATTTTTCCTTCTGGTGAATCCTTGATAATTTTTGTTTCTGTTATTGTTTGTCCTACGAGAAACGTTGCCCCATACCCATATATTGGAGAAGTTGTAGGACTACTCTGTCCACGATTACTAGTACGTGTCCCAATTTGCTTTTTCCATAACGATCCTGATACCATATACTTACTATACTTATCTTCCCTATTTTTACCTATTATACTTATTTTACCAGTATTAGGCCAAAAACCTATTTTACCATGATCATCTGGAGTAATATATATCTCATCAGATACAACTTGCTGCTCTGTAGCAAATTCTCGTTTCTTATTCGTCAACGTATTTGCACTTATATTAACATCTTTTTCTACTTCTATCGTCGCAGATTGATTTAACACTGTATTTGTTTTATCTATATATTCGCCATTGCTATCCTTTTTTGAGCTGCCAGCAATATTTATATTGCCACTGCTATAAATCGAAGCACCGTCTTTATTTTCCAGCGATGTCTTCGCATAAAGATTCGCTTCCTTCGTTGTCGCAATGACCGCTTTATCCGTAGTATTACTAATCGTATCTGCCGTCAACGTCAGATTATCCCCAAAAACAGCTCCAGTATTGATCATATTTTTCCCACTAATATTAACATCACTGCTCTGCATCGTACCAATGTTAGTTACATCACCCGCAGCGCTAATAGTTAGCCCTGTTCCACCTTGCAGTGTCGCACCAACACCATTCGTAACATTATTTGCTGAAACCTTGAGATTACCCACAGCAGACAGTCTACTGTAGTTCGTTAGATTTGCTACATTAAATTTCAAATCTCGGTTGGCGTTGAAATTCATTCCAGATGAATAAGTAAAGTCTCCATTCAGGTTGAAATTGACATCCTGTCCGGAGGTAATAGTACCTGCACCAAATAAATTATTACCTGTTAAATTAATATCGTTATTCGCTACCAGATTGCCACCAGCAATATTAAACGAAGCTGCATTTACTAAGAGATTTTCTCCTGCACTCATGCTGCCCTGCGAAGTTTTTATCGTAGAGGTTGCTGCCGTTTTTCCGATATTAACATCCTGTTCAGCCGTAATCTTACCATTGGTATTATCTAGGCTATTTGAAATATTTGCATTAATATCTCCCTTAGCGAGCACCTTACCTGTGTTATTCACGAGCGAGGCAGTCGTTAAGTTCACATCGCCATTGCCGCCAATCGTCCCCGCGGTATTATCCATGGTTTGTGTTACACTCACGGTTAATCCACTATTATCTAAGCTGGTCATGCTACCTTGTTGATTGGCGATGTTTTGCGCATTAACGATAAGACTTTTGCCTGCTTGAACAATGCCTTGCTGATTGCTTATACTCTTTTGTGCATTGATTTTAAGGTTGCCGCCAGCAGCCATCATTCCTTTATCATTGACTACGCTTGTACTATTCAGATTCATATCCTGCTGAGCAGTCATGGAACCGCCAGTATTGGTTATCTCCGCAGCAGTTACGCCTAATTGCCCATTCGTCGTCACTTTACCGCTATTGTTCGTCATCCCGTTCGTAGTGCTTATGGTTAGCTTTTCACTACCAGCGTGAAGGATTTGACCTTTTGTATTGTCTATAGAATCAGCCTTCATGGTTAAAGAAGACCCATTGGTTGTAGTTATACCACCCGTATTATTTATGGTATTCGCAGCCGTTAAGGTAGTTTCGCCTGTGCCTGTTTGCCGAATGCTACCTCCTATATTATTTATATCCGCAGCGGTTACGTCCAATTGTCCATTCGTAGCTATTTTACCGCTATTGTTGGTCATCTTATTTGTAGTGTTCATTCTTAGTTTTCCACTACCAGCGTGAAGGATTTGACCTTTTGTATTGTCTATAGAGTCACTATTTATATTTAAGGTCGAACCATTGGTTTCAATTATACCACCCGTATTATCTATTGCTTCCGCAGCCGTTAAGGTAGTCTCGCCTGTACCGGACTGCTGCATACTGCCTCCGCGATTACTAATGTTTTGCGCCGCGATGGTCACACCATTCGCCGTAATTTGCCCAGCAGTACCATTTGCATTTTTATCATTTTTTACAGTTTGGGCAGCCTTGATTGAAAGCGCTCCATCCGCCTGCAAGGTCGCACCAGTATTGCTAATATCTCCTTTGGTCGCTGTTAGATTCGCATTCCCGCCAGCCGTGGTCTTGGCTCCTGACAGGTCAATTGAGGCACCTTGCACGGATAGATTGCCCCCTGCTATATTATTGCCATGCAAAGTAGCTGTTTCTACTGTGGAAATGGAAAGATTTCCAGTTTCTTTTAGTGTATTATCACTGCTAATTCCAGCACCAATATTACCAGTAGAAATTAGAGATTTTGCTACAATTGTATTGTTTTCTCCTGCAAGCAGGTTACTAGTATTATTGATTTGTCCTTGACTGCTCAAATTGATATTCTTCTGTGCACTCACTATTCCACTTATCGCAATATCATTTTGGGCAGCTAAGTTGATATCTCCTTTAGCAGAGGTATTTCCTAGTAACTTTATGTTACCGTCTGCGCTGACTTCTATATTATTTTGTGCTAAAAGTTCTCCACCAAGATTTACACCTACGCCGGCATCAGTCCCGATAAGTTTAATTTTATTGGCATACATTCCACCTAGTGCGCCTACATCAACAGCAACTAGTTCTTGTGGCTGATCACTTGCTATTTTTTGCGTAGCTAGGGTATTGTGGTCGATCTTATTACTACCTGCGATTACATTGAGATCCTTTGCCCAAATTCCAGCATTGACTTCAACTGCTTTACTTAAGAGGTCTACTTGATCGATTTCTCTAGCATCTAAACCGTCTCCTGCAATGTGTATGTTTCCTCTATTTACATTGAAAGCTTCTAAACTGCCGTCACCGCCAAAGATAGGTTTTCCAGTTGTAAGGATTGCTCGATTGGCATTGATAAAACCAAAGCCATCGCCATAAATACCATTAGGATTGGCGATGATGATTTCGGCCTTATTTCCAGCGATTTCACTGTAGCCTCTTAGATAGCTGGGATTGGTACTGGTTACTTCATTTAAGATAATCCTAGCCGTTTTATTTGTTAAGTTTGAATTTCCGAGGATATAACCAGCGAGTTGGGTTTTACTTATGCCTTGGGAATTGTTAAAAATAAGGCCGATTTTATCGACATTGAATTGTTGATAGTAGTTATGGGATACCCCTGCGTTAGAGGGCTTAGCAATATCTACAATTGGTACACCATTGGACGCAGTTTGCACTGTTGGCTGATTTGGACTGGCATTTTTATCGATGATTACTTCCGCTGATACCAGTACTGGCTGCAAAGCAAAGCTGATTGCTGTGATTAAGGCAATCGCTTTTTTTCTAAAGCTTTTCGCTTTAGTTTTCGTCATTTTTATTCTCATTTTCTCTCCTCCATGAGTCCATTTTTTCTTGTTAATCCATTAATATTGGTAATTTATTTGAAAGCCAAAGACTTGATTTGCCGTTTTGAAATCTTTTGGTTTTTTGATCGGCCAGCCGGTAAATACATCATAACTTATTCTGCCTAGGCTTCCTCTAAAGCCCACAGCAGAACCGATCAAGGTTTGTCCGGCTAAGGCTTTTGCACTTGGTCCTGATACATGTCCATAATCTAATCCAACGTATATTTCATGGCCTTTCTCTGTAGGTATTGAAAATTCATTTCGTAGATAAATTCCGTTTTCAGCCGTCAAGGTTTCTTCGCCATCAAAGCCTCTAACGGTATATCTGTTGCCAATGCTAAACTGATCTGTCATAAACAAAGTGTTATTGGTATATTGTCCTCTAATATTTAAGCTATAGCTTCCTTGTCTATTGCCAAATTTCATTGGGGTTGTTAAGGTGGTATCTACTGTCCAGATACGATATTTGCTGGTTGGTTCATCTTGCGCTGCATTTTCTGTTAATACAGAGTTAAACCAAGGGACAGCCCATTGATAGTCAACTTCGTAGTCGAGCACCGTTTTTCCATAGTATTGACGATGATAAAGCCCGAGTATATTTGAGGTTACTTCTTTGCGTTGATTGGTGAATTCTGTATCTTCAATAAAGCTTCTGCTAATTTTTTTGTTGATTGCCCAGGATAATTGGGTTTTACTGGTTTGATTACGTTCAATGATTTTTTGTACTTTGAAATTCACGTTTTTGTTTTCACCTGAGTATTTAAATCCTTGATTATATTGCGTTATTGTTTGATAGTATTTAGATTGATTTGCACTTACTGAAAGTGTCCAATATCCATAGGGTATTGAATAATAAATACTTCCTCCATCTGTGCCTTTTTTATCGCTGTCAGAGACAAGATCATGATTGATGGAGGCATAAAAAAGATCATTATTATTGAATAAGTTATCTATGGATAGATTGGTCGACATTTGAATCTTCCCTGTAGTTTCACTGCCTGAGTCGTCGGTTGAAAGCGTTAACCGCCATGGTTTATCTCGTTTCAAGCTAATCACGATATCGCTTTGTCCGACAGTTTTACCAGGGAGTATCTTTATGTCGGCATCTTGGGATGGTACACGTTTGAATTGCTCTAAGCCTTGTTCGATATCTCTAATATTAAGTAAATCTCCAGGTCTTATTGGCAGTGCATTATCCCATCTGGCAGCTCTACTAGGATCTGCAAATGTAATATTTTCAACGAAACCCGGAATGAGCTGTAGTGTTAGTACGCCTTTAGAAATATCTTGCTCGGGAATGGTCACTCTGGTGGTCACATAACCTTTGGCAATAATGGCGTTGCTAGCTTGCTTTACAAGGATGTTGATTCCTTCTTTACCGATCTTTCTGCCTTGATATTTTTGTAAAAGCTCTTGTACCCAGTGAAATTTTTCACTTTTTTCGCCAATGAGCTTTATTTCAGTTATGGTAAAGGATATTTCTTCTTCTGGTAATTCAGCTGCTGCTTCATTCTTTTCCGATTTATCTAAAAAGACATCGGTTTGTTCCTGCTTATTTTGTCTTTCGCGCGCAATTTGTTGGTTGTGTTCTCTTAGTTCTTGCTGATCATTGGGTGGAGGTGGTTGATTGTTAGGTGGCATTGGCTGAGCAAAAACATTGGCCTGTTGCAGCATAAAAAAAGCAGCAATGACAATAGTACTAATTTTCCCGAGATCATATTTATTTTTTTGCATAGTGACTCCATTCATTTTAACTTGTTTATTTTCATAATCCTTTACATTACATGCAAAACTTTACTTTATTGACACAATTCTACACTAATTTCCATTTTCCTGCTATTTGTCAATGTTTTTTGTTGATTTGGTAATATAGTCCTATGAGAGAGCGCGTAATAAAAACTGGTATCGTATGAAACACGCTACCAGTTTTTATAATTTGATAATGGTTATAACTAAATGGACTGTTACACTAATTAAGACTAGGGGGGCGGTCTTTAGTACTATAAAAGCGCAAACACTAAATATATAAGACAAGGTGACGGTTTGCAGTGCTACTAACTTTCGTACACACTTAAAACAACTCATTCATTATTGACACAATAAATGTAGCGTGCTACACTTTTGTATGTAAACTTACGAATCTATAATATATGGGAGGGTTTAACATGAAAAAAATAAATAAAAAAATGGTTGTAGCATTATGTTTTTCTATGCTTTTGTCTTTTGCAACGGTAACTTTTTCCAATACAAATGCAGTTGTTTTTGCATCTTCTAGTGAAAGTCAGGCAAAATCAGAAATTGATGCCTTAAAAGCAAAAGGATATTCTAGTTCAGATATACAATCTGCTGGAGCTATCGCAGTTGCAAGTAATAATTCAATATCTACAGTTGCAGCTAAAAAAACAAAATCTAATACGTGGAAAGATGTTCAAAAAATATTTAATGTAAGTGATGCTGCTTATAATCAAGCCTTACAGAAATTAAAGAATATGAAAAAATAATAGATTTAAAAGAATAGATTCTAAGTTTATGAAGGATAAATCATATTTTTACATATTTTTAATGGAAATAATGATAACTTTCTATATTTTATTATTAATAGGCAAACCCCTTATCTATGCTATAATTAATAGATAAGGGGTTTTTCCTATAAAAAAATTTAATAAACGGGAAGTGATTATAATAAAACCTATAGGCTTTATTATTAAACTCATTAATGACAGCATTACAGTTCATGTGAATACGTCTTTAAAACCTTATGAATTAACTATGAGTCAAATTAATGTTTTAGGATATTTGCATGAAAATGAAGATAAGTTAGTGAGTCAGAAGGAACTGGAAAAACAATTACATGTTTCTCATCCTACGATTGTAGGAATTTTAAAACGTTTAGAAAAAAAAGGACTTATTAAAACTTTTTTAAATCCTAATAAAAAAACAATGAAAATTGTAACGCTTACAGAATACGAGGCAGAGTTATTTAAAAACCTAAATAGAGGAAAGAAAGAATTTGAAAATAAATTATTAGCTGGATTTACAGATGATGAAAAATCTCAGCTGGAAGAATTGTTGATTCGCTTGCATAGAAATGTCAATTAACAAGACAAAGTGACGGTTGTTAAAAAAAAACGTTATTTTCTATATAGTGACAGTGTCCGAATTTTTGAAGCACTGCACTTTAGTACTATAAAAGGAATGCACTTTGTCTAGCAAAAATTTTGTTTGTCTACGTTCTAAAGCTAATATCACTGCATTAAGTGACCCTGTCTCCACAAAATTCTTATAAAGAGTAATTCGCTACTAAGGCTCTTACTTCTGCTTCTTTATATTTTATAAATTCAACAAAACAGGTATACCCTGAATTTACTTTCAAAATAGCTAGCTCCAAAAGGAGGTTAGCTATTTTTTCCGCAGGAATATCTCCATAGACATCTCCAAACCTGGCTACTTCTGGACCGACTTTTCCATTAAACGATATAGCATAGGTCGAAATCGTCCCATTTTCCGTACGGCTTTTTCTCCCAGTAAATCCAATGAGCCCCTTTTGATGTTGTGAGCAAGAATTATGACAACCCGATATATGAAGCCGTGGCAATGCAGCTTTTATATCATCAGCTGTATCCTTGAAGGCTTCCAAAATACTGCTGAGTAATTCTTGAGAATTATTAATACCAAAATTACAAATTGTCGGTCCTGCACATGCAACAGAATTTTCTATATTAAAGATAGACGAAAACGCAGCTACTAGTTCTAGTAATTTTTGTACATCTTTTTCTTGTAAATTCCTTACAAAAAAGCCTTGCGTTAAAGTCAATCGCAGCGATATTTCATAGTCTAAATTTTCTAAGAAATTCAATACCTTATCCAGATCTTGGGTAGTAATCGTCGCTCTGTTAGGATGAATATACAAAGAATACTGTCCTGCTTGTTTTTGCGGGAATATTACGTTTTTATACTTCGGGTCCCATAACGATTGATTATTGGGACTAATGTTTTGCAAGCTTTCTTCTGCGGTATTGATATAAAGCTTCAAATCTTGTCCGGATTTTTTTAATTGATCCAGTTCATTTCTAAACACTTTGATAAACTCTTTTTCTCCTAATCTCTGGACAACAAATCGCAATCTGGCCTTGTGTCTATTCGTCCTATCTCCTTCTCTTGCAAAAATTTGTTTCATTGCTTGTATATAGTATAAGGCCTCTGTATCTGCTATGAAATCCTCAAGTTTTAAGGCTAATTTAGCATTACCACCAAGTCCACCGCCTCCATATACTTCAAATCCTCTTTTGCCATTTACTATTTTTGCTATAAATCCGATATCAGATACAGTGGCATTCGCTGTATCTTCTAGACTATTTGAAAAAGAGATTTTATATTTTCTTGGCAAAGCAAGATTCGCTGGATCTTTCATCATAAAATTCGTAACTTTCTTAACATATGGAGTAATATCAAAAATTTCATCCTGCGCTACTCCTGAAAGAGGTGAACATGCAACATTTCTTATACCGTCTCCACCGGCACCTCTTGTAATCAATCCGCATTTTAATAGGTCATCCAACACATTGCTTAAATCTTCGATTTTCACTGAATGAAATTGAAGATCCTGCCTTGTTGTAAAACGTATCTTAATTCCGTATTTTTTGGCTATTGTACTTATCGCTTGCAATTGCTTTACTGTTGTTACTCCACCAGCAATTCTTGGCCTTACCATATATGTACTCTGGGGACCTTCTTTATAAATTCCCATAATAGAGCTAAAGGATTTCAAATTTTCTAATTTACCTTCTTGATACTGTTGTAACTTCTTTTTAAACTCCTCAACACTTTTTAAAATATCTTGCGTAATTGCGATCATATCCGGTTACCTCTTTCATAAATATTTATTTGCTTCTAATGCGTCCAATCATCTTTAAGCTCAATCGTCGATGAATATGAACTCTATGGGCTTCAGAATAAATGTCGATACCATTTTCTGTTCTCCTCATTAAAAATACATTACTTTTTACTATAGCAATGTATTCTATAAAACATCCCCTTCTAGAAAGTTTTATGGTAAATGTATCCTATGCACTTACCATAAAACTTTCTTTCTTGATTGTCAATCACTAACATGTTTTTAAATAAATTCCATAATAATTTGACAAAATATATTTACTTTTTTATAAAAAAATTTTTATAAAAAAGACTGCCGGACATGACTTTGTCAACAGTCTGAAATGCGCTATCGCAGCCGCGATAGCGCATTTTTCATTTATGTTATTCTTATAGTACTTCTTATACTGTTTTCACAACATTGTCAGTTGTGAAAACAAATTTCTTGAACAATATACCTGCTGGTGCGGATGCTCCGAAGCCTGGCATTGTTGCTGTTTTATTTATTATTATATTTTTCAATCTGTCTTAAAGAAACCTTCTGCATGTCTTCACCATTTCGATATGCTTCAAACCACGCAATGATATATTGCAAACTTTCATCTATAGATAACTGAGATTGCCAGCCTAATTTCATATTGGCTTTTGAACAATCCAGTTTTAAATATTTAGCCTCATGCAAAGCATCATTTTGTTGAATCTCATAATCAGCATTTAAACTGTTGCATAGCTTTTTGACCAAATCTCCTACACAAAGTATCGAATGATCACGTGGTCCAAAATTCCAGCTTTCCGCCCACTCGCTGCCTTCTTTGTAGAGTTTTTCCGCCAACATCATATAACCATTTAATGGTTCCAATACATGCTGCCAAGGGCGAATCGCCTGTGGACTACGAATCATGATTTTCTCATTGTTTTCAATTGCTCGCAGGCAATCTGGAATCAAGCGATCTTTCGCCCAATCGCCACCACCGATCACATTTCCAGCCCTGACCGTAGCAACTGAAATTCCCGCTTCTTTTAAAAAGGACTGACGATAGGCCGCAGTTACAATTTCTGCACAAGCTTTACTGCTTGAATACGGATCATAGCCACCCAAGGCATCATTTTCACGATAGCCCCAGTGCCATTCTTTATTCTCATAGCATTTATCCGTAGTAACCACCACAACAGCTTTTATATTTTTGCATTGCCTTGTGCTCTCTAATACATTTGCCGTTCCCATTACATTTGTTTGATAGGTCCGTAATGTTTTATGATAAGAATCCCGAACCAAAGCCTGCGCTGCCATATGAATCACAATATCAGGATTCGCCCTTTTCATTGCTTCACTTAAATATTGATAATCACAAATATCACCAATCGTAGAATCAAGCAAGGTATCTACTCTTGCGATTTCAAATAAACTTGGTTTCGTTGGTGCTTCTAAAGAATATCCTATTACTTGTGCCCCTAAACTACCAAGCCATAGACTAAGCCATGAACCTTTGAATCCAGTGTGTCCAGTCAAAAATACTTTTTTTCCTTGCCAGAATGATTTCTTCATTCCCCACTCACCTGCTTCATCACATTCTTATCTATTAAAGTATCATATTATCACTTATACAAGAATATAATCTTTTTGACTAATAAAAGATTAATTCAATATTCAAAATTTTTATCAAAGGGGCTTATGATATGAAAGTTGTTATTTTAGCAGGCGGACTAGGTACAAGGATCAGTGAAGAATCGCATTTAAAACCAAAACCAATGATTGATATTGGCGGCACCCCAATTCTTTGGCATATCATGAAAATATACACACATTATGGGTTTAATGAATTCATTGTCTGTCTTGGCTATAAAGGCTATGTCATCAAAGAATACTTTGCTGATTATTTTTTACATACTTCTGATATCACTTTTGATTTTGCCAACAACAATCAGATGATTGTTCATAATAATGTTGCTGAGCCATGGAAAGTAACTCTCGTTGATACTGGCTACGCTACTGCTACAGGCGGTCGTATCAAACGAGTTCGAGATTATATCGGTAATGAACCATTTATGCTAACCTATGGCGATGGTGTCAGTGATGTAAACATTGAGGAATTGGTGAAATTCCATCAGCAACATAAACCAATCGCAACCATGACAGCAATCCAGCCAGGCGGTCGTTTTGGTGTACTTGACATTGATCATCATGGTAGTACCATCAATAAATTTGTAGAAAAAGCAAAAGAAGACGGTGGCTGGATTAATGGCGGATTCATGGTTTTAGAACCTGAAATATTCGACTACATTCATAACGATGAGACTGTATTTGAAAAATCTCCACTTGAGTTAATTGCAAAAAAAGGACAATTACAAGCTTTTAAGCATCACGGCTTTTGGCAATGTATGGACACTCAACGCGATAAATGGTTCTTAGAAGATCTCTGGCAAAGAGAACAAGCTCCTTGGAAGATATGGTAACTCAATAAAAAAGTACAGACAGATAAAAATCTCTCCGATTTTTATCTGTCTGTACTTTTTTATCCTAATATTGAATGCCCCGTTTTGATAGGGTCTTTGCATAGTTAGTAGAAAACGCACCTTACTTTTGGCATTTACCATATGCTTCATTCAGGCGATTTTCTTACGCCAGAATGATCGTTCCTTCCACTGGTATGCAACTAAAGCATTAAAATATTATTTATTAAGTTTCAATATTTTTCTTGTTAAACTTTCAAGATTCTCTGGATTCTTTAATAAATAACTCTGAATCCCATATTTACGTCCAGCTTCTACATCTGATACTGAATCACCAATCATAAATGATTTTGCCTTATCAACTGCAAAAGCTTTTTCTGCCTGCAAAAACAACCCAACATTCGGTTTTCGACATTGGCATTCTCCAATATCATGTGGACAATAATAAATAGTTTCAATTTCTCCCCCAGACGCAGCTACAACTTCTATCATTTTTTGATGAATTTGATTCAGCTCGTATTCAGTCATAATTTTTTTAGCAATACATCGTTGATTTGTAACAATAATAATTTTATAGCCAAAATCATTTAATAACTTTATCCCTGAGATAGCTCCATCTAAGAACTTAAATTCACTCCAATTTGTTACATAACATCCGTCGGGCATTTTCACATTTACAACACCATCACGATCAAGAAATGCTATCTTGTCCAATTGAAAGTCAATCTTATTTTTCATTTTGATCACTTTTATTCTTTCTTTACTTTTCATATCTTCCACTGCTAGCATTTATATAGTTATTATTTTCGTTTTCTAATTTTAGCTGAAACCCTTACAATTGCATACCATCACGCTCTAAAATAGTATCCACAACCTGCTGTAGCAATAAATTGTGTATGGATTCGGCGATACCATAATGACAAATCGGGACATACACATTATAATCGCCCAAATTCTTCACCTGATTATCGCATTTAAACCCAGTAAAAGTAATCACTTTCATCTCTTTTTTCTTAGCAATTTCAATCGCATTTACTATATTTTTTGAATTTCCAGAACTGCTGATTGCTACCAATAAATCTTCCTGATTGCCTAGAAAACTTAAAGGCTTTGAAAAAACATATTCATAGCCATAATCATTTCCCATACAGGTTGTCATCGCATTATCATATAAACTATATGTCCGCATGCCACCATTTTTCATAAAATCTGCAGTCATATGACTTGCAATAGCTGCACTACCGCCATTACCAATAAAAAAAATCTGTTTTTGCGTTTTTTTTGCATCAGAAAAAGATTTGACTAAAACTTCAAAGGCTTTTTCTCTATCTTCCAAGGAAAAAGAATGTTCCTTAAAATAAAACTCAGTTTTTTTTAAAGACTTAAACAAAGTATCCAGATAATCATGATACATGCTTGAAATCACCTTTTTCTTTTTTATTCAATTCATTAAAATTGCTTTTACAACTGCAATAATATTATCCTTGTCTAATCCATTAATCTTTTTTACCTGGGCATGTGTTCCATATCCTTTAGCAAATTGATCTGGCAAACCAAATCTCTTAAACGTTACAGCCAGATTCTCCTCAGCAATAACCTCTGCTACCGCACTACCTAATCCACCAATAACAGTATGTTCTTCCACTGTGACAATTGCTTTTGTTTCCTGTGCAGCTTTAATCACAATATCCCTATCAAATGGTTTAATTGTATGGATATTAATCACACGAGCTGATATATTCTCTTGTTCTAACTGACCTGCGGCTTCCATTACATCATATAAGATGCTACCTGTACCAATTAGGGTAATATCATGTCCTTCCTTCAAAACACTGCCTCTTCCAGCAGTAAAATTACATGATTCCCCATAAATTTCCGGCTCATTATTATGCGCTAAACGAATATAAACAGGCCCATTCATTTCATAAGCAGCCTTGATTGCATTTTTTACATCCAGCGGAGAAGCCGGTGAAAAGATTGTCAAATTAGGTAATGCACGAAGCACCGCCATTTCTTCCGTCGGGTGATGGGTCGGTCCAAGTCCACCATAAGCCACACCAGCCCCTGTGCCTATGATTTTCACATTCAAATTCTGTAAACATACCATATCCCGAATAAATTCAAATCCTCTATAAACCAAAAAAGTAGACATTGTATACACAAAAGGTATTTTTCCATAGGCAGCAAGCCCCGCGGCGGCGCCAATCATTTCACATTCAGAGATTCCATAATTCAAATATTGTTTTGGAAATTTTTCAATATATTTATCAAAAACAATTACTCCATTATCTGCTAATAAAGCCAAAACATTTTTATCTTTTTCTGCCAATTGATATAGCTCTCTTAAATATGTATTTCTCATATCAATTCAGCTCCTCTTCAGTCATATCCAATTCTTGTAAAGCAATTTTTGTTTCTTCTTTATTAGTCATACGATAATGCCAAATAGGAATACCTTCCATGAAAGAAATGCCTTTCCCTTTAACGGTATTTGCAACAATTGCCTTCGGTTTCCCTTTAACTTTTTTGTGGAAAGCTGCTTTCAACGCATTCATGTCATGACCATCAACTTCTATCGTATCAAAGCAAAAACTTTTCCATTTGCTTGCCAAATCAAATTCTCGGACAATATTTTCAGTTTTATCCATCCCTTGCAATCGATTATGATCAATAATAACAGTAAAGTTATCCAAACCGTGATGTGCAGCATTCATCGCTGCCTCCCATGTAGTTCCCTCTTGGCATTCTCCATCACCTATAACAGTAAAAACTTGATTTTTCTTCTCATCTAACTTCATTCCCAATGCAACCCCCGTTGCAAAACAAATTCCCTGCCCCAAAGATCCTGTACTTGCCTCAATTCCGTAAGCGACATTTCTTTTTAAGATTCCGCCAAAAGGCGTAACTCCATGGCAAAATTGCTTTAACTCTTCTACCGAAAAAAACTTGGCTTTAGCAAGTACCGCATAAAGAGCTAAAGAAGCATGACCTTTGCTCATCACAAAAAAATCTCGTTCTTTCCAAGCGGGATTTTTAGCATCATATTTCAAAATTCCATCAAAATACAACGATGTTAAGATCTCTACTACAGACAAGGCTGGGGCAATGTGCCCCGTTTGTGCGCCGTAAGCCGCTTTAAAAATTTGTTTACGAATATCTTTCGCCAGTTGCTGTAACTTTTCCATTTTAAAGCTCACCTGTCCTTATATAAAATTAACATGTTGTACAGCTTTTTGAGGCATCACTTGTGAATCTAAATCAATTTCCTCATTTTTAATCTTCCACAGCATTTCATTTGTCTTATGTTGTAAACATAAAGATCCACAATCAGTTTGCGGATTAAATGGAGCAGAAGAAATTTTATTCATAACTTCCCAATACCGTTCACTTTTCCAGATATCCTTAAAACGTGTTTTTTTGATATCACCAATATGAAATTCTTTATATTTCTCATTAAATAACATGCCACAAGGAGCAACCAATCCTGAACCAGACAATTGCAATATAAAAGGTGCTCCAAAACACTTAGTATAGCATTTCTTCCCGCCACTCAAAACCTTCGACCACTTTACAGATACTTGATATGTATCCGAACTATAGCCTTCAGCTTCTTTTAACAAATCCACTAAATTTTCATATTTACTGTAATCTACACCTAGCGTATGATTTTCATCATCACTACAATGTTTTATAACTAAATAATCGACACCCAATTCTTGACCTAACTTTGTCAAAGGAAGAATTTGATCTTTAAATTCTGGCATCAAAACCATTTGCATACCGATAGTTACTGATAATCCTTTTTCTCTTTTTATCGAAACAGCTTTTCTAATTGTATCAATTACTTTATCATAGGCTTCTAACTTGCAACCATGTATATAAGCATATCGCTCTCTTTCACCTGCGGAAATATTAAATCTTAAATAAGTCAAACAAGGTAAAATTTCTTCTAGTTCATCATCTTTTAATAAATAGCCATTCGTTCCTAACGCCATATCTAAACCATTGTTTTTTCCACGAATAATGGCATCTTTTAAATGCGGATTACAAGTACTTTCACCATCACTAACAAAGCTTATTGCCTTTACTCCAATTTCTGCAGCATCGTCTAAAAAATCAAAAATAACCTTTTTATCTAAATTAGGATATTGATTTATCACTTGCATTTTTCCATAGCAATATACACAGCGATAACTACATTTTGTTGTTAGTGCACAATCAATTGTAATTGGAGCTATTCGTTCTCCAGCTAACCAAGCTTCAACTCTATCTTTATGGTGTAAAATTTTACTTTCATCTAATAACAAATTATTTTTCATAGCATAACCTCCTTTTCATATAAAATTAACATGACTACTTGGATGTTCTAGTTCATGTAAATATTTATTTATCTCATCCAATCGACAAGTTTTTCGACAATTTTTCTTTATAAAGCCTTCATCAAATATATTTCTTATTTTTTTAGCTCTATTGCTTTCCCAAAACTGAACAAAATCTTGTTTGTTTATATTTCCATAAATAAATTCTTCTTTTCCCATAAATACAATACACGGAAAAACATTCCCTGTGGCATCCATGTACGTCATAAAATGCAATCCACGACATTTATCATATGGCTTCACACATACTAAGTTTTCAATAGACTTCGATCGAAAATAAATTTTGAAATTTTCTGTTTGATAATTACTTAATTCATTGCCAATTTCTGCACTTTCCGAATAATCCACTTGTAATTTTGCCTTACTTTGTGGATGTTGTGAAAATGGTTTTACCGTAAAATAGTCTACACCAATTTCTCGCATAATTTCTGCTAAAGAAACGACTTCATGCTTATTTTCTGGCAATAATAATAATTGTACGCCTAATGTTACTTGTAAATTTTTATCTTTTTTTATTTTTACAGCCGCTTCTAAATTTCTTAATACCTTCTGTAAATCACCTGATTTAGATTGATGAATTTTTTCATAAGTCGCATCAGTAGCACCAGCTACACTAAAACGAATCCACGATAACGCATCCAAACAGTACTCGGATAATTCTTTTGTAAGCAAAACCCCATTGGTTGAAACTGCAACATCAATTCCATATTCTTTTGTTTTATTAAAAATCAAACCAGCATTTATGTTTAATAGTGGTTCACCTTCACCTGCATAAATAATACTCTTTAATCCTTTTTGACCTAAATCTTTTAAATTTTTTAGCAATACATCTGAATTTAAAATTTGCGGCTGATATTCCATATAATCTACTGCGCAAAAAATGCACCGATGGTTACACGCCCCACTAAGACCAATCTCCATCTCTATTGGATAGACCAATTCATCCTTCTGCCATCGACTTACTCTATCTGGATGAAAGATTAGTTTATGTGAATCCATTCTAATTTCATCTGCCATAGCTTTCTCCTCTATAAGCATTTTATAAAGACTTTACGTACGCATATAATTTCTTATATTTATGCTCAACAATATAGTTAGAATTTGCTTCCTTTATCAATTTTTCTAAAACAATTGGATCATCGTCTAAATGATATGTACACAATACTAATCTAGGTGCAAATTCTTTCAAAACTTTTTTGGCTCCTTTTAATAGTTTTCTCTCAGCTCCTTCTATATCAGCTTTTATAAAATCAACCCGTTCAATATTATTTTCTCTTACAAAATCATCAATGGTTGTGCTTGCCACATCTATCAAATTCGCAGACAAATCTAATGTAGATCTAACAATTCTATTTTGCCCTAAGCTTTCTTCACTCACCATCTGTACTTTTCCTATCGTATCAGAAACAGCTACATTACAAATATTAATATTTTTATATAGTCGTTGTGTTTGCTTTAATAATGCAATAGAGTTCGGTATTGGCTCAAAAGCAAACACCTTACTAGCTCTATTGGCAACAATTGCTGAAAACAATCCTAAATTTGCTCCACAATCAAAAACGATGTCGCCTGATTCTACTTGAAAATTACCTTCCTCATATGGCCCCTCATCCACTTCAGAATATTCATTAAAAATATATGGCAATATTAAATCACAACATTCTGTTAAAAACACCTTCATTATTTTTTCATTGAAACCAGTAAGAAAATTAGGTATTTTTATTCCATTTAAATCCAATACTTCTTCCTCTGGCAAAACATCATCTTTTTTTAAGCATCTCATAAATGTGGAATGAATTGATTGACTGCGATCTAAAATTATTAAATTGGGTGCATCTTCCAGTTCCATTTTTTTAACAAACGCATTTTGTATGATTTTTTTATCATCTAAAAAACTTATTACTCCTATACACAATAAAAAACAATATTCTTGCTTTTCTAATAAAGACATTTTATGAGGAGACTCCACACCAACTTTTAAATACTCTCTTCCCCATTTTTTCTCATCTTCATCTACAAAACATTTTACTTCAATTCCATGTTGTACTAAATTTTTACAAGCTTCCTTGCCATCTTTTCCAGCACCTAAAACAATTATTTTTTTACTTTGAAAAATTCCTTTTTCGATTTCTTGAGAAAGATTTCCAATTCTAATCATGTAATGGTTCCCTCTCTATACATTTAATATCGTACTTAAGAATTTCAATAAATCTACTTTTTCAACAGATTTTGAGTTTCCTACTAAATTTGTCTTGATTGCTCCAGCTGTATTACTTATTAAGGTTGCAATATCTATTGGAAAATTATTTACTGCACATAAAGCTGCCAATGCGTAAAAAGCATCTCCTGCTCCAACCGTATCTTTTACATGTAACGTAACTGCCGGAATTTTCAACTGTTCACTCTCTTTATATCCAATAGCACCCTCCGCTCCGACTGTTACCCACCCTCCATAGAAAGATTCAAAATGTTGTACTAATTTTTTTAATAATACGTCCCGCTCCGTTAAAGATTGTTGAAAAGCTAATCTTAATTCTCTTTCATCTACAACAAACATGTCTGCCCGTTTGTATTTCGTAATAAGATTCATACCATAATTTGCAGAATTAGTTTGACAATTAATTGCCAAAAATTTTGCTTTACTTTCCAATATACCTATCGCTTCTTTCGTTATCAAACCATGCCCATAATCACAAACCACAACAAGATCATAATCCTCAATGATATTCTCTAATTTTTTATAAAAATTATCATAATTCACTTGATTAACTTGCTTATCATTCAATAACATATTAATTGAAAAAAGTTTATCATATTCCTGTCTTTGAGGATGTAATTTTAAAAATCGTCGTTTTACCGGTGTAATAAAACCCGCTTCTTTGACTATCTCAAACGAAATTTTTTGCAATGCATTTTCTATGTACGGATAAAATTCATGCTCCATTCCTATCATAGAGCATAAACCTACGTTGTCAGAAAAATTGGCAATATGCCTTGCTATTGCCAACGATCCTCCAGCGTAGCGTTCCTCAAAATCGTAACGAGTAGATAGAATCCCGTCTTTCCCTGTCAAACCTTGCACTTTACAAAAAACATAATCATCAATAATGACATCCCCAACAACCAATACTTTTAAATTTTTAAACTTCTCAATATCTCCTCGCATTTTCTCACTAATGTTATTTCCATATTTATCTTTTAACTGCTGTGAGACAGCCTCTACTCCATCTGGTAAAGCATTAAAATAATTATTTAATAACTTAGTAGAACTAAATACTTTTCCTTTAGTAAAATAGATTTTTCCACCATATTCTTCTACTACAGCCTGTTCACTATCAATATTTCCAGTAATATCATTCTGTGCATTTTCATACTCTTGCCCTTTTACATAAATATCCGGTCGAACAAATCGTACAATTTCATGTACAGTTATATCTTCACTAAGTAAGACGTAATCAACAAATTCTAAACTCGCCAAAAACTCCATTCTCTGCTGATCACTAAAATACGGTCGCCCCGGTCCTTTATTCACAAAACGCCCAGCAGTTACAGAGACAACCAATATATCGCCTTGCGATTTAGCTTCTTTCAAATGCTCAATATGTCCATAATGCAGTAAATCGTATACCCCATGACAAAGCACTACTCGTTGCTTTTTTTCATGCATTTCTTTTCTTAATGAAAAAAATTTTTCTTTTAATATAATTTTTTCATTTTTCATAACATACCGCCTTATTATCCTAAAAACTTAAACCAATCTACTGTTGCTTCTTGAATTGTCTCTGGTGTCCACACAGGTGCTTTTCGCCAATACTCTATGTTCACTAAGATATTTTTTATGCCTTCCTCTAACGTTATTTTTGGTGTCCAGTTTAACATATTTTTAACCTTACTTGTGTCGGCAAATGTGCAATCTGGCTCTCCTGGGCGTTTTGGGATATACACCTTATCCCCTTCTAAAAGTTCAACAAGACGATTTATCGAATATGTATGATTACTACCAATATTAAATACTTCATTTACCACATCTGACTTAGCCACTGTGAAAAATGCATCTACAATATCTGTAACGTAAGTAAAGTCACGGGTCTGTTTGCCATCTCCAACAATTGTATATGGTTTACCAGCTAATTTTTGTCCTAAAAAGACACCAAGTACTGCACCATATGTTCCAGAAGTTCTTGATCGTGTACCATATACATTAAACAATCGCAACGATACCACAGGCAATTTATATACTTGCGCCCAATGCAATGCCAATTCTTCGCCCATACGTTTTGTCAGTGCATACGGATATTCAGGTCTAATAGCAGCATCTTCTTTGGTTGGATAAGCTTCTGGAATTCCATAACAAGAAGAGGATGCGGTATACATAAATCTTTTTACATTACTAGCTTTTGCAGCCTGTAATACAGAAAAAGTACCATCAACGTTCGCATGAAAATATGTTGCAGGATTCTGAATAGATGGCACAATATCTGCCAAAGCTGCCATATGAAATACCCAATCAACATTCTCAAAAACAGGCTCAATTTGCTTATAATCACAAATATCGGCTTGTATAATGGTCAAATTTCTATTTTCCTTATGATGTGATAAATTTTCCAGTCTCCCCGTACTACAATTGTCAATTACAATAACCTCATGACCTTCTTTTAACAACCTATCCACCATATGCGATCCAATAAACCCACATCCACCTGTTACCAAAGATTTCATCATTTCCCCCCTAAAAATTACTTTGCATTATTCTTAACTAAAAATCTTGATTTCTTAGTTTTATTATTAATTTCTAATCCATATTTCCAAACTTATCAAAATCTATTGCATAGTGATACCAAATATGATGTCTTCTAATGAAACAATACGTCCTTTATACCCAGCTGAAATTAGCTCTTGCCGCTTTTTCTTAAAATCAAATATTTCAGTTACAATAACTACATCAACCTTTTCTCTTTTTTCGAGACCATCAAGCTTAATAATTGGAATATTTTTCACTATAGGTTGATATCTATTATCAGCTTCTTGATCTATAATAAACAAAATTTCAATATCCATCTTTTCTATTTCTTCATAAAATATAGGACCAAACTCTTCCTCAAAGAAAATTGCCCCTGTAGTGATATCATTCGCCTTGAAATAATTTTCAAATACTCCCTCATTCCATTTTTGAGAAGTCATCCATTGCCGCAATAGAGTAAAATACATTTTATATTTAAAATCCGAATCTCTAATATTAAAATAAGCTCGTGTATCATAAACGCTTTTCTGGTTGCAATGTCGGCAACATATCTTAAAATGATTGGAATAGATTCGTTTAGCAGAAATACGTTTTATTGTACTAATTTCATTGCAATGATAGCATTTAAAAGCTGCAGTAACAAAATCAGGATTCAAAGAATTCTGTTCAATGTTTATTACTTTGCCTACAGCCTCATAATCATGGAATTCAGCTAACGCCACAATAGACTGCATTTTTTGAAATACAAATTCCGGTTGTTTCGTCAGATTAATAACAGGGCAATTTTTTTCAATAAATTTCTTTCTATCTGCAATTAGACCTTTTTTTACTGCGTTTTTATATAATTGTGTTCCTGGATAAGTTTCAATAAATGCTAAATTAATTTGATATTTCCGATGCTCTTTCCACCAGTTTAGTGTTTCACTAAAGGTGTCCATATCCTCTTCTTCATCACCAAATATGAAATTCCCTTGAATTCCAATTCCACACTGATAGGTCAATTCCAATGCTCGTTCAATTTCTTCTTTTTTTATCTTCTTTTTCATATTTTTTAAGACTTTATCATTTATGCTTTCAAGCCCATAACTAATGTTAAAACAGCCAGCCTCTCTCATTATCTCTAGCAGTTGTTTGTTGATGATATTAACTCTCATTTGCACGGTCCATTTTAATCCATACGCCTTTATTCTTTTACAAAACTCGAAAATTCTTTTTTCTTCTAGGCTGAATAGTTCATCAAAAATAGCTAAAGAATTCACTTGGTATTTCGCTAAAATTGAATCCAACTCCGCAAAAAAATTTTCAAGTGATCTTTGTCTATACTTATTTCCTAACGGATGAAAGCAAAAATTACATTGATAAGGACAAGACCTTCCCATAAAAATAGGAAACATTCTCGGTTCATCATGGATATAAGTGAAATAATAATCGTAAGGGGTCTGCTCTTCTAAATATTTATCCATATCAAAACCTTCATAATCTGGGAAAGGCAACGCATTTATATCCTCTATAACCGGTCTATCCTGATTTTGTATATATTGACCATACTCATTTTTATATACAATCCCTTGAATCGTAGAAATATCTTTTTTATGTATGATTGCATCCACCAATTCACAAATTGTGACTTCCCCTTCTCCTAAACACGCATAATCCACCTCGGCCATTTCTGCAAAAAGAATCGGCTCCGACGTAAAACCACCACCGCCGCCAATTGTAATGATTTTTTTATTTACAGACTTTGCAACTTTAAATATATCCTTAATAATATTGTAATGAGCTGTCAAACCGCCAGTCATAACCACATCCACTTTGTTTTCTAATATATAACTCGTTAAAACTTCTCTTTCTTGCGAAATATGGTTTAAATTCAGAGCCATTATCTCATATCCTCTTTGTCGCAAAACACTTTTGATGCTTGCCAATCCAACCGAGAAATTGTATTGCGGTCTCATTTCGCTGTTAAGCTTTGGTACTACAATTAGTATTTTCACAAACATTTTCCTCTCTGCTAGCTTCCTTTTCAATTTGGCCTACTGCCTTGTATACTGCCTGCGACAGAACATCTCTCGCATATAATTTCTTTTCATTGATTACACGTTGACAATTGCTAACGATTTTTTTTCTCTCGTCATCATGTTTTAGATAATATTCTATTTTTCTATATAACTCTTGCTTATTATCAAAATAAACGACTTCTTCATCTTCTCTAAAATAAGTGTTTAAACCCGACAAATTTATTGTTTTTTCAGGACGTGGACAAATGCATAAACAACCACTTAAACTTGCTTCAAAAAATCTTCTATGTACGCCATGAACTATGTTAGAATGAAGTACTATTTTACTTGCATTATAAACTTTAGACAGCTCTTTTCCATTTGGTATCTCGCCCTGCCAAAGTCTATTATATTTTTCATCATTGCTCCATCTCATACCAAATATTTTGGTATTAAACTCACGCTTAAGTACCCAATCCATTATACAAATTCGATAAATAGGTGCCAATAAATACAGCTCCATCGTAACAATAAATTTATAAAATTGATTTTTCTCTAAGTTCCCCCAAAAACAATTTATTTCATAAAATTTTTCAAGCATATATTTTTCAAAAAATCCATTATAGCCTATAAAAGTCCCTTGTTCATCAGTGAGCTCAAAACATTCATCAACTATCTCTTTCATGAATTTTTGATACTCTTGCTTTTTTTCCGTTTCCCTCCCTTTCATAAAAAATCGCTCATGTGTGTTTACAATATCTTTATATAAAACGTCTCTTGAAGTTGTAGAATTTCCTATAAAACAAACCTCTGAGCTATATTGCTTCTTTTCTTTCTCACTAAGAGTATATTGTTTATATACTTCATGGTCAGCGACAAATGGTACTGTAATCGCTTTATTTTCAAAAACTTCTGAATGAATAAATTCTTTTGAATGTACATTTTCCAAAGTTACAAACGGCAGCAAGAATACAGTATAGCGACCATTATTTCGATAACAATCTTCATTCGCTGCATATTGTCCTGAATCAATCTGCGAAATGATCGGCAAACGTGGCGATATGTAATATGGAAAACTGGCATAAGATACATTCATTCCCACAACCACGGAAGGTCTATACTCTATGACCGCCCTTAGAAAATAGATTTCTTCATAATAATGAAATCTCGTATAGTCCTCTACTGTAAGTTTATAATCAATCCCCGCCGAAATAAATGCATCTTCATAGTTCTTCACCATACAGCCAACTGTTCCCATATTAAACAAATCTGAACAGATTAGAACTCTAAGGTTACTTCTTAGAAGCTTTAAATCTTGTTGTTGATAATATGCCTCGACTTGCTGTCGTAACAAAAGAATGGCTTCGTTTTTTTTATTAACGATGATTTGTTCTATCTTCTTTGGTACATCTAAATATATGCGCGGATACTGGCAATCTTTTTGATTAAAATATGCTTCAATATCCTTTTCTGAAAAAAACAATAAAAATTTATCATCTTCTTTGAACGCCAAATAATTTTCCGGTATATTTAAAAAAGCGCAAAACATTTCTATATTATCGTAATAAAAAAATACCATTTCACCTTTTTTATTTATAACATCCAGTAAATTTCTAATGTTAGAAATCGTGTATTCATTATATATCATGTAAATTCCTGTATATTTATTATAGCTTTCTTCCATAAGCTCTCGCTTAGAGAAACTAATTGCTTCTTCATTTTCTATGGCTGTACATGAACTTTCACACCGTTGGTAGTTACATGTTGGTGGATTGGCCAGATGCTTTTTTAAAATTTCTATATGAAACTTCATGTTACATCCTCCTGTGTCAATATTTCAGCGCCATCCTTGCCGCTGCAACATCCTTAAATAATTCGCGAATCCCTATCTCAGTTATATGTCTATCTTTATAAAAAAGCTCATCAATAAGATAAAAATGATAATTAAAAAATTGCACAATCTTAGGCTCTTGAACGCCAATCTGCTCTAACATTTTCGTAATTCTATCATATTCATAAGATGCAATAACAATATAGTCATACTCCAAAGCTTTTATTTCTTCTATATTACAAATCATCTTAGCTCCATCAAAAAGAATTTTCTGCATGCCAACTTGATCTTCTTCATCAAAATATGCGATTACATCTGCTTTTTGCTTATTTATAACTCTGCTAACTTTAAGTATTTCTGGACCTACACCGTACTGTGATCCGGATCCATAAACAATAATCTTTTTCATCTGTTTTTTCACCAATCCAAATATATTATTTAGTGATGACTCTTTATTTTCTAAAGAATGATATTCAACATATGTTCACATTAAAATAAGGTTGTGCAATTGCTGTTCTTTCCCATATTTTGGTTTGTATTTTCCCATTTTCATCTTTATATACAAGACGATCTGATTGAATCTCACGTTTAAAAACACATGTATCTATACCAATAGTTACTCTGTCACCTATCGGTTTATTGCCAATAATTTTTGCCCCTGCACTTAGAAATAACCCTTTTCCCAAAATAGGAGCTTTATTGCCTTTCTCATCAAAATTTGTATTAACAGTTACATTTTGAGATACAACTAGAAAATCAGAATAAGCTGCATTTCCAAGAACACTGCCTACAGGATGTGTTAATAAAAAAATATTAGGCAATTCCCCTTTGTAAGAAAACCAAATACTATGTAATGCTCGATTCAAATAAATCAATTTATCACATAAAACTTTATTTTCAGATAGCTTCCATAAGCTATTAGATAAATAATATAAAAATTGACTATATTGATCTGCATGTAAATGATAAAAATATGGCATATTATTTTTGTTATATCCTGCTACGGTAATGTGTTTAAAACAAAATTCAACTCTTTCTAATGCTAATTCCATTGCTTTATCTACATCTATGCCATTAAATTTATATTGATCTGGTGAAAAATGTTCCAATTGTGTTGCAACATATATTTTTAATTCATTTTTAGCTAACGAACATTCCATGGTTTTATACTCCTAATATTTTATTTAAAATTGATGTATACTTTGGCTTTTCTTCCAATTTTTGAAGCTTTATAAATTATTTAATTCCTTTGTAAATTAATCTAAAACTTCAGGTAATACATCATCTAAATTGTCTAATCTATATGACTTGCCGCTAGGTAATTTTTGGCAATTTTTACAAGCATCATTCAAAAATCGTTTTCCTTCTAAATGTAAAACACGTAATTTTTTTAAACGTTCACCATGCCAAATTTGCAGTAAGCTTTCATCTTTTACATTGCCAACACATGTTTTTCTACTCCAATCTACACAGCAACAAACAACATCACCGTCTGATTGTATTGCTAATGTATGAAACGGGTATGCACACACCTTTGGCAAATTCTCTTTTCTTATGGAAGCAATTTGTTCTTCATTATAAGTATTCAAGAGATTTCGATTGTCATAGCCACTCCAATTCATTGGCTGTTCTATTTCAACTTCATCGACGATATTCTTATATAAGTCAATAAACATTTCATTTTCATTATCAAAACTATTGAGCATTTTTGCATAAGTAATTACATTCGTTACTTTTTGTGTATCACGCAATTGTTTTAATGTAGATACATTTTCACAAATATTTTCTACCGTTATTGGTGACTTAGTAATTTCTTTATTTTTTTCTGGTATAACCGAATAAATAGAAAATCTTAAATAAATTATCCCACTATATATTTTTGCTAAATCAAGAATTGTTTGCGCTATTTTTAAATTTAAAAGACTTGCATTACTTGAAATTTCAATTCGCTCGGCAATATCATATTCAATCGCCATTTGCAACATACGCAAAAAATCTGGACACAAAAACGGTTCTCCTAGATAAAAAAGCCTTAAGACTTTTAACCTACCATCACATTTTTTTAAATCTTTCATAATTTTTTCAAATAAAATCATGTCCATATGTTGAAATTCTCCAGCATATGTTGAAAAATCATCAAAATTTCTAGGGCAAAAAGAACATTTAAAATTACACCAATTTGTCGGATCAACAAACAAAGTAAATGGCATCTTTAAAGGAATGACTTCACTAAGCTTCCTTCGCTGATTTTTCAAATCAATATATTTTGTATTTTCATGATTTGCTTTCATATACTCACCTATTTTTCTTTCCAAAAATTCAATTTGTAATTATTTTCTCTTATATTCTTTATGCCTTCTTTGAAAGAAATTTCAGCTTTCCATCCAGTATGGTTCCAGATTTTTTCTACGGAAACATTCAAAGGAGTAATAATTCGTGGATTTTTTCCATATACAATTTCTTGGTCTGGCGCAATCCAGCCCTTGATTTGTTCAATAAAACTTTTTAAAGGATATACATCCCCATTGGCAATATTATATATTTCATCTACATGCTCTGTATCAGCTAATTTACACAAAGCTTTTGCTGCATCTGTCACATAAAGATAATCCCATAAATGCGATGCATTTGTAACTTCTGGTTTTTCTCCCTTTGTTAAGCATTCTATTAAGTACGAAATCAAAGTATTCGCTCCATCATATGGTCCATACACACTAAATAGCCTTCCCCATATCCACTCTATTTTTAATTCATTAGCTCTAATTTTTGACAAATGACAAGCAGCTAACTTAGCTGCTCCATATGGAGTAAACGGCTTAGGATTTGTTTCTTCAGTTATTTTTTCTAAACATATCCCATATTCAGCCTGTGACCCAATGCCAACAAAACGCCTACACCCCATTTTTTTAGCAACTTCTACAGCATTGATTGTCCATTGAATATTTAAATTCTGTGAATAAAAATCTCTTTGAGCACATTCCCACCCCAAATGATAAAATATATCACAAGATTCCTTTAATATTGTGGGTAATTCTAAAATTTGCTCTAAATCGCTTTCAATAACTTGCACACGCTCTAACTCAATTAAACGTGATTTATGTCTAGAATTAGGTCTCATAATTGCATATACATATGCCCCTTGTGCTAATAATTCCATTATAAAATAATATCCAACAAAACCACTTCCACCGGTCACAATTACATTTTTAAATTTCTTTGTATTCATTAACATACGTAATAACCTTCTTTGACCTTCCCCTTATAAATCTGTTATTTCCCCAAAAATTGTATACCTATAATTATCTCTTAATTCAAATTCGCAAATATCCAAAGTAACCTCCTCTTGACCTGCTATTAAAATTCTATCGATTGAAAATTTTCACGTCATTTTTTCTTCGATATTTTCAATGTCAATAGAGGTAATCTACCCTCTATATTTGCATGACTATCAATTGGACATGAAAGCAACTCTATAATAATAACTTGGTGACCTAATTGATTTAAAGCTTTGGTTACAACTTCGTAATCTTGTTTACTATTTAATGTATATTCAACTACAATAAATGTATGCAAAACTTTATTCTTTATCCGCTCCAACCAATTTCCTATATTGGCTAATTTTAATACAGCTTTCTGAATATGCTAGGACTTACCCCTGTAATGTCAAGTATTTCGGGCAACACTTTTCCGCACAAAAAAAATTAAGGTCAATTTTCTCTGACCTTTGTTGGTGTTAAATAATTATTTAGATGATCTATATAAAACAAACAGTTAAAATTCACACTGGGCTTTTTCGAACTCTTCTATTCGCCCTACATCTAACCAATATTCACGAATAGGAAATATTAATGCATTTCCATTTTTCGACATAACCTCACTAAATAAGTCCGTCATATCAAAGTATTGCTCCTTCTTTATTGCTGTTATTACTTCTGGTTCTAATACATATATGCCAGCATTGACGAAAGCCGCGTAAACGGGTTTTTCTTTTAATTCTGTAATTTTCCAATTATCAAAATTAATAACACCATACGGAATTTGATAAGTATATTCTCGGACGCACATTGTGGCTAAAGATTTATTGTTTGTGTGAAAATCTAATAATTGATGAAAACTAACTTTGGTTAATAAATCACCGTTCATAACAATTACAGATTCTTTTATTTGAGATGGCAATAGACTTAGTGCCCCAGCTGTACCTAGATGTTGATTTTCTTCTAAATAATTAATCTCCACACCATATTTAAAACCATTACCAAAATATTGTTTTATCATTTCTGCTTTATAATTAACAGAAATATAAAATTTATAAAAATCTGCTTCGATAAAACTTTCCAATATAATTTCTAAAATTGGCTTATTGCCTATTTTCAGTAATGGTTTTGGGCAATGATCCGTTAACGGTCTAAGCCTACTTCCAAGACCTCCAGCCATAATAACTACTGGATTAGACCTTCTTATAGCCCCAACGGAAAAATCACTCAACAATTTAAGACCAACTAAAACCCCATTATCATTAATAATAGGAATTTGCCTTATATTTTGAGATTTCATTTCTGCTAATATCTCTTGATCTGAACAAAAATGATGTGCCAATTTTGGAGTACTATTCATAATGCTTTTTACACTTTGATTTAAATCATGCCATTTTAAGATAGCTTGCCTAACATCATAATCAGTAATAGTCCCAAGTAATTTATCATCTTCATCTACAACTAAAGCAATCTTTGCCCCACCAGTATCTATAATTTTTACAGCCTCTAAAATAGATTTATTATACTGAATTTTGCAAATCTCCCAATTTTTCATCTTGCACATCCTCGTATAATATATTTAAGTTCAACTATTGAACTCATTGAATAGTTAATCGAGCTGGTTATACCCATGATATAACTGCTTCAAGTCAATCAGTTAAAAGCTGTTTTCTCAACACAAAAAAGCATAACGTGAATTTTCCTTTAAAATAAAGTTGCTACACAAAATCTAAGGAGGTTTTCACTTTATGCTTTATACAAATCATTATATCGAACTTTTATTTAATTAAAAAAACATTTCTATTTTTACTCCTAAAAATCCTCAACCTAATTCTATCATCATTCAACTTCCTCTAAAGCCTATGTCCTGCTTACAATTCTTCTACTTCAACTATTCACGATTATCATATTCAACCTATATAAAAGATATTCCTATTCCTTCGTCTAATCTCAATCTGTTCTTTAGAAAACGTCGCTATTTCTGTCATCATTGCTTTAAGCGCTTTTTGATGATTTGACATTATTTTTCTTTTTTTACCTTTGACATATTACCGATGGATTTCGCTGGAACTCCAAAAGCTTTGACTTTTGCTGGTATATCTTTCACAACAACTGAACCTGCTCCAATTAAAACTTCTTCACCAATATTTATATTTTGTATAATTGTCGTACCTGCTCCAACATGCGTACAACTACCAACTGTACAATTACCACAAATAATGGTTCCTGGTGAAATATGTACATGTTCCTTTATCTTACAATCATGATCCACTGAAGCTTTTGTATTTATTATACTATTGATTCCAACACTGGAACCTATTTGGATAATTGCACCAGCCATGATTTGTGCGCCTTCTTGAATAATTACTGTCTGCCCAATAACTGCTGTTGGATGAATAACTCTAGCGAATTCATATCCTTCTTGTTTAAATTTCAAGAAAATTTTCTTTCGCAAATTCATTGAACCAGCAGAACCAATCGCATTAACTAAATAAATTTTTTTAGGCGAATAATTTAAAATATAATCATCATTACCAACGATTTTAACACCCAATATTTGATTATCAAATTTATTAAAATCATCTTCAACAATTCCAATAATTTGTGCATTTTGTTGTAAAAGAATATCAAGCAAAACCTTAGAATGCCCGCCTGCACCTATTACAATAATTGGTCTATCAAATATCATCATTACACCTTTTCATCTTGATCATAATCTTTTTGAGCTGTTTTACCCAGCCAATTCCAATAATAGCTTGGCGATATTCCATCACCAGGTCTTTTTACTGCTAAATTATTTTCGGTAAAAATATCACCTTTTTTTATTTTTCGCCCTGCAACTAAACTTTTTCTAGCAATAAATTTATTTTTAACTTCTGTTTTCGTTGGTAATTTCATGCCATTTCCGAGAGCCAATTCTATTTGGCGAATTCCCTTTACCATAACATTCAATTCTTCTGGCTCTAAAGATGCTTGATGATCTGGACCAGGTAAATTTTTATTTAAAGTAAAATGTTTTTCTATAACTACGGCACCACGTGCGACTGCCGCCAATGAAATAGCAATCCCCTCCGTGTGGTCAGAATATCCCACTGGTAGATGAAACACATTTTTTATTGTATCTATACTTTTTAAATTCACTTCATCAATGGGTGCTGGGTATTCAGTTGTACAATGCAATAAGGTCACTTTATTCTTCAAAATAGTTTGACCTTCCAAAGAGCTATAGGCGGATAAAAAAGCATTGACAGACGGAATGCCTTCTATGTTTAAATACCCAAATGCAAGAACACCTAATGCTAATTCAATTTCTCCCAATAAGGTCATACCTGTCGATAAGATAACAGGTCTTCCTGTTTTAGCGATTTTTAAAATTAACGGAGCATTCGTAATTTCACCTGAAGAAATTTTAATCTTATCAACCTTACATTTATTTATTAATAAATCTACACTTTCCATATCAAACGGTGAAGATAAAAATTCTATATTATTTTTTTTTGCACAATCAACAAGTTCCAGATATGCCTGATAGTCTAATTCTATTCTCTTTAGCATTTGGTATTGTGATTCTTCAGAATTTGTAGTATGCAACTGATACTCTGCTTTAGGCGCATTTTTACTTACTAAATTCTCTGCTTTAAAAGTCTGAAACTTTATTGCATCCGCACCAGCTTTAGCGGCTAACACAATCATTTCTTTTGCTCGTGTTAATGATCCATTATGGTTTACACCAGCCTCAGCTATGATATACACTCTATTATTTTTCAGCAAACTACATCACCTATTTTCTACAAATCATAAAATTGTTTTACTAAAATATCATGTAATTTAGTATTTTTTAAAACCTGTTTAATTCTTACTGAAATATTTCCATCGTACTTTAAAGCCTTTAATCTAATTATCTTTTCTCTAAACTCATCAGACAATGCTCTTTTAATACTTGATACTATTTCATTTTCTTTTTCGCCACAATCTATAATTGTTTCTACTCTGATTCTACCTTTTTGTCTATTACCAATATTTATTGTAGGTTTATTAAAAACAGGTGCTTCTATAATTCCACTTGATGAATTACCGATAACTGCTGAACACAGTCTCATCGCACTTAAATATCGAACTTGCCCTAATGATGTACAAGTAAAAGCTCTATTAGGACGACTATTAACATATTCATCTATCAATTTACTAATAATATAACCGCCTGTATCTGAATTAGGTTTGGTAAATAAAACTCTATACTCTGGATAATGTCCTAGTGCTTGCAATAAATTTTCCATTGCTGTTTTTGCTGTATTAAAAGACATCGTACCAGGATGGTAAGTAACTAAAAAAAATTTATCACCAAGCATAAAATCTATGCTAGCTTCTAAGTCTTCTTGATTTAATAACTTTAATTTTATAATATTATCAATTCCAGGCGCACCAAAGTTAAAAACTCTGTCTGGATGTTCACCTAATTGAATCACTCTTTTTCTGTACGGTTCAGCACTTACAAAATGAAGCTGTGCCATTTTCGTGATCGAATGGCGTATCGCTTCATCAATTGCACCTTCCGTTGTTTCGCCACCATGAATATGTGCGATAGGAATATTATGAACCATAGCAGCCTGTGCTGCTGCAAAGGTTTCATAACGGTCTCCTAGTACCACCATAATATCTGGCTTTAATCGATCTAAGGCATCGGCAAAACCAATCACGCCTAAGCCAATTGACTTGGTTATTCCTATGGGGGTATCACTGGATAATAGCATCTCAACCTTAGCATCAATATGAAATCCATCTTGCTCAATTATTTTGTAAGTGAGTCCAAATTCTGGGGATAGGTGCATACCAGTTACAATGATTTGTAACTGCAATTCCTCATCAGACCCAATTTCCCGCAATAACCAATATAATAGTCCATATTCTGCTCTGGTTCCAGTGACTACACAAATTTTACGCTTGCTCATTTGTCTAACCCTACACTGCTTGGTATATTAATTAATCTTTTCGCAATGTTTTCTGCCACACCGCATTCCATCTTGGGACATTTTGCAAACATCGGCATGGTATAAAGCAAATTCCATACAGGTCTAGCCATAATCCCCTGTTCATTTAATATCGTTAGAACTTCATCACGTTGATGACTATACTCTTCATCTAACAAAATTGCATTTAGCCAATAATTGCTTTTTGAAAAAGCGGGCTCCTTAAAGAAAGTAATCCCTTCTACATCAGTTAGAATTTTTTCATATTTTTTTGCCAAATTGCGCTTATGTTCCACAAACTCTGGCAATTGTTCAAGCTGCGCACAGCCTAATGCCGCATTGATATTTGGCATACGAAAATTATAACCAATCCTATCATGTTTGAATTCCCATTTATGTGGAACTTTTGCTTGTGTTGTCATATATTTTGCTAAATTACCAAGTTCCTCATCATTGGTTAAGATAGCACCACCCCCACCAGTAGTAACGGTTTTATTGCCATTAAAACTAAAGGCTGCAACTTTCCCCCAATTACCTGTATGTTTTCCCTTATAGAAAGAACCTATGGACTCCGCAGCGTCTTCTACCAAGACTAGATGAAATTTCTCACATACCCGAACCATTTCATCTAAATCAATTGAATGCCCAAATGTATGCATTGGAACAACTGCTGAAATCCGTCTACCAGTTTGCCTATTGTAACATTCATCATTATGTATTTCTGTTATATTTGACAAATAAACATCCAACGATTTCGCATCCATACCTAATGTGTTCATATCACTATCAACAAAATGTGGCACTGCATTGCAATAAGTAACAGCATTAGCAGTCGCAATAAAGGTTAACGCTGGCACTAAAACTTCATCATCTGCTCTCACATCTGCTAATATTAACGACATATGTAATGCTGAAGTCCCATTCACTACGGCTACGGCTCGTTTTACGCCTGTATATTCAGCTAATTTTTCCTCAAATAAATCAACATATTTACCAACAGAAGAAACCCAGCCTGTATCAATGCATTCTTTCACATATATCCATTCATTCCCATTAAATAGAGGTTCATGAAGTGGAACAAAGTTATTCGTATTTTGGGAAGCAGTTTTTATACGAGCTGCAATTTCACTAATATTTAATTTATTATTATTAACTTTAATCATATATCACTTCATCTACCTTATATTTAGATTTTGTATTTTATCTAAAACAACTTAAGTAGTAAAGCTTACCACTATAAATCATTCACTCAATTCCACCGATAATTGAGTGAATGATTTATATATTATAAACATCACATTTGTATTTTTTTAAATTTTCTTTATTCGTAAACCACTCAATAGTTTCTAATAACCCACGTTTTAAACCTTCTCTATTGCCATAAGAAGGATCCCATCCAGTCAAACGTTTTGCCTTTTGATTGTCAGCCCAAAGTCTTTCGACCTCACTTTTCACTGGACGTATTCTAATTTCTTCTGTTTCAATTTCTATATCTACGTTCATTAATTCTGCAATGAGTTTTACTGTATCACCAATTGATATTTCATAGTTACTGCCAATATTTATCACTTCACCAACGGATTGATCAGACTTCGCAATGGCAATAAAACCACTTACAGTATCTTTAACATAATTGAAATCACGTGTTGGTGATAAAGAACCTAATTTTATTTTTCTTTTACCATTTGCAATTTGTGTAATAATAGTTGGTATCACTGCCCGAGCTGATTGTCTTGGTCCATAAGTATTAAACGGCCTAATAATTGCTACTGGCGTGCTAAATGCATTATAAAATGACATTGCAATTTGGTCTGCTCCAATTTTACTTGCTGAATAAGGCGATTGTCCTTGCAATGGATGTTCCTCTGTTATTGGCACAAAACGTGCTGTTCCATAAACCTCACTTGTTGATGTATGTACTACCTTTTGCACCCCTAACTCCCTTGCAGCTTGCACAATATTAAGGGAACCTTTAACATTCGTATCAATATATGTATCTGGCGAATGATACGAATATGGAATAGCAATCAATGCTGCCAAGTGTAATACCAAATCACAATCTTTCATTGCCGTTTTTACACCATAAGGATCACGAATATCACCAGCAAAAACTTCTAAACTATTTTTGATATCTGCATTGCTTTCATCTAGCCAGCCCCACGTATTAAAAGAATTATATTGCACAAATGCTTTAACGTTCTCACCCTGCCGTACTAGTTCTTCGGTAAGATGCGATCCAATAAAGCCATCAGCACCTGTAACCAATATTTTTTTATATTGTTCCATTAGAATTCCCCTCATTCAAATAAACTACTATTTTGCATTAAAATATCTATATTTTTCATATTCTTTTTTACTTAGCAGCGGCGCTAACTCATCAATAGGAGCAGATACCATATTTCCATTATCTAGTTTCTTACTTGTTGTTCTTGGTTCCGTTGTTTGCTCAGTATCTTGCATAACTTCACAAATTCCATAACCGTCTTGCGTTAGAAATTCTTTTAATTTTACATCAAGATTTTCATGATTTTCAATTAAAGTATATGGAATGCTATATGCTTTTGCTATCCGTTCCATGTTAGGGCAACTAAGTCCAGATTCAGGTGTACAACCAGATAATCTACCATTGAAAAAATTTGTTTGAGTTCTGACAATACACAAATACCCAGAATTATTAGATACAATTAATTTGATTGGAATATTATTTTGCACTACGGTTTGCAGCTCTTGCAAATTCATTTGTAAGCTACCATCACCGGTAAGACAAACAACTGATTTTTTACTTGCAACAGCGGCTCCAATTGCAGCTGGTAAATCATATCCCATAGTTCCACAATTTCTATTACCAAAAAGTCGTTGACTTTCTTTATTGATACCAGATTGCAATGTCATTCCGCCAACACCACTATTACCCACTACAATAATACTATCATCTGGTACTACTTCACCTAATACATGGGCAAAATAATATGGATTAACAAATTTACTAGTTTTATGTTTTTCTTGATAAATAGGATATCTTTTTAATAATTCAGTTCCATAGGCAAACCAAGCATCATTTTTTTCCCATGGATTCAAAATTTTCTTGTTCATCGTTTTTATTAAGAATTCCATATCGGCATGAATTGGCATGTCAATTTTTATCGTTTCTTTTTTTAGTTCATCTGCATGTACATCAACAATAATTTTATACGCATTCGGTGCAAAAGCACTAAAATTAAATCCAATCTGATTAAAAGACATTCTGCATCCTAATGCTAGAATGACATCTGCATTTTGCACCATAAAATTACCAGTTCTTCCACCGATAACGCCAAAATTACCAAAATACAGCGGGTGACCATTGTGCAATATATCGCCAACACAAGTCGCAGCAAGAACTGGAATATTTAGCTTTTCAATCAAAATTTTAAACGATTCATAGGCATCAGCGCTTCTAATCGCTGCTCCAGCTAAAATAATCGGGCATTTCGCAGTTTTTAACTTGGCCAGAATTTGTTGTGCATATTCATCATATGGGCAATAATCAACTGGCGGCTCAAATCCTTCTAAATTATCCGTCTCAATTATTGCCCCCTGAATATCAAGTGGAACATCAATCCATACTGGCCCACGGCGACCACTTTGGGCAAGGTACAATGCTTTTTCAAGATGATACCGTATTTCCATTGGTTTTGTGACCATGTGCGCATATTTTGTCATCGGCTCAACTGAACGCACAATATGATATTCTTGCTCGCCAAATTGACGTAAATCAAGTCCAGTACTTGCAACAGTTGTCGCATATCTTACTTGTCCAGAAATTACAAGCATAGGAATATTATCCTGATATGCACACAATACTCCAGTCATAGCATTTGTTCCGCCTGGACCTGTCGTTACACATACCAATGCAATATTTCCTCTTAACTTTGTATATCCTTCCGCAGCCATAGCACAAGCCTGCTCATGATGATTATATATACAATGCAATTTACTATGCTGACCAAATGCATCATTCAAATGCATGGCCCCTCCACCAACAACCGTAAACACATCGGTTATGCCCTTCTCCACTAAAAAATCTGCGATATAATCTGCTACACGTTGTTTCATTACCAACCCCCCTTTTCTACTGATCATATTGCTTAGTTAAATAAAAAAACACTATAGCTTTCCCTTACAAAATTCTTTGATCTTTTTAAGCATATAGTCCAATTTTTCTATTGTGATTCCTGGATAAACCCCAATCCAAAATGTATGATTCATAATTCGATCTGTATTTGCTAACGATCCAACCACACGATACCCTTGTTCATTTATACGCATTTCATCAAAACAAGGATGCTTAATTAAATTCCCTGCAAAAAGCATTCTTGTTTGTATTTTATTTTTTTCTAAATAATGAACAATTTCATCACGAGTAAATTCAGCATTTTCTTTTACCGTAATCAAAAATCCAAACCAACTTGGCTGCGAATTTTCCTGTGGCTCGGGCAACAAAAATACATCTTTAAAAGCATCTAAATTTTCACGGAGATATTGCCAGTTTTTGCGTCTAACCTTGATAAATTCCGGTAATTTTTCCAATTGTGCGCACCCAATTGCCGCTTGCATATCCGTAATTTTTAAATTATAGCCTAAATGTGAATAAACATATTTGTGATCATATCCAAATGGCAATTCACCAAACTGCTGTGTAAAACGATGCTGGCAGGTATCATCATGACCAGACTGACACCAACAATCCCTCCCCCAATCGCGAAAGGATTCCACTAATCTCTTTAGCATAGTATCACTTGTATACACAGCACCACCTTCCCCCATAGTAATATGATGTGGTGGATAAAAACTTGATGTACCAATATGACCTACCGTTCCCGTATACTTCCACTCACCATCAATAAAATACTGACTGCCCAATGCATCACAATTATCCTCAATTAACCATAAGTTATGCTGATCAGAAAACGACTTTACCGCTTGCAAATCAAACGGATTACCTAATGTATGTGCAACCATGACTGCTTTAGTCTTATTCGTTAACGCTTCTTCTAACTTACTTACATCTATATTATAGCTAGGTAAGGTTACGTCCACAAAAACAGGAATAGCCCCATATTGCAAAATTGGCGCAACTGTTGTGGGAAAGCCTGCGGCAACAGTGATGACCTCATCACCTTTTTTAATTCTTTTTTCACCTAATTTATGTGAAGTTAAAGCCATAAACGCTAAAAGATTTGCTGATGATCCTGAATTCGTCAATGAGCAATGTTTTACTCCTAAAAACGCAGCAAATTCTTCCTCGAATTTTCCTGCATAACGTCCCGTAGTCAACCAAAAATCTAAAGCTGAATCCACCAAATTACTTATTTCTTTTTCATCAAAAAAACGACCACCGTAAAATATACAGTCTCCCTCTGCAAATGCCTTCGCTGGTTTATGCTTATATTCATAATATTTTATCGCCACGTCAATTGCTTGTTGACGCAATATTTTTTCTTGTTTACTCATATATTTACCTCACAAAATGCAAATTTACCACACTCGATATAGCATTCTAATATCATTGAGATATTAGAATGCTGTTTCTATCCTCTACTGTTATAAACGACAAATTTTTCTTCAGCTTCTTTTATATATTTTTTTAGAACATTTACATGCTCAAATTCCCTCACATTATCAGGTCCAATATTTAATTTACAACTAGCTGTATTCTTCAGCCATACATTCAATGCATTATACAAATCTTCCTCATTTGTCAAATATAACTTTGCTTTATATGAATCATTCATAAGTCGAAACCAGTCGATTAGCCCTAATACTTGAACAAATAAAGCGTTTTGCGACTGCCCGCCATGTAATCGAAAATAATTTAAAGTATCACAAATATAGACTACATTACCTTTATGTAACACATCTAGCCAAGTTATAATGTCTCCAAGAGCAATATATCTCCAATTATATTCATTTTCGACATTTTTAAAATAATTCGCCCTTTTCCCATTTGTTAAAAATTCTTTTTTTAATAGAACTGTAGATAATTCTCCGACAAAATTGAGCATACCGATTAAAATATTTTTTCCAATCTCTTCTCCTGAAAAAATTGAAGTAGTTTTACAAATAGGAAGTGTCGCCTTTATATCCCTGCATTCATTTCCAGCTGCATCAATAATTTGTCGATGTGAAGTTACTAAAACAATATTTTCATATTCTAAATAATACGACACCATTACACTAATTTTGTCCTTATGAATGATGTCGTCATCTAATAACCAACTTATATACTCTCCTTCAGCATCGTTTTCTAATTTTCTCCATCTCGCTACATTAATATCAGAAGAATCCCGAAAATATTTTATCCTTCTATTTTTTAAATATGGCTGTATCAAATCCTCTGTCTGATTATCTTTACTACCATCACCAATAATAATTTCAATATTACGATAGGTCTGATTTATTGCGCTTTCTAATGCAAATTTAAAATACGCTGGTCTATTATACGTTGGTATTAATATACTAACCAATGGATAAACATCTTTTGAATATTCATCTAAAAATAAATTTCTATCTTTTTCATAACTATCATTTTTTAAATTACTATAATTAGTTATACACCAAGGCTCATCTTGTCTTGCTACAACTACTTGATAGTCTTTACGCGCAAATTCTACACTTTGAGCTAAATCATAAAAGTGTTCTCCAGTAAAAATATCTTCTCGCCAAGAAATATCATATTGCGTTATCATTAAAAACCCATCTATGGCCTGTACTTTTTCATACAAATCTTCAGGATTTTTCCATGATAGAATTTTTCCAGTGTTTATATCTTGTATTCTCCCCATACGCTTTTGCGCCTTTTGACAAATTGCACTAGTTGGGATTACTTCGTTCCCCAACACGCCAATCATCCCAATTGTATTATCTTTACTAAAAATTCTAATAACATCACGAATAAAACATCTATTAGTAATCAAGGTATCCTGCGTAACATACACTTTATATTTTGCATCACTTGATCGCATTCCCTGGTTATAGCCTACAGCCATACCGTTTATTTCTTTCATCGTAACGACTTCAGTTTCAAAACCTGCTGGCACCTCTAAATTAGCAAGATAGCCTAGCATTTTTTGATATTTTATTTCATCATTTACACAGGTGATAAAACAAATTTTTCCCTCATTCATATCATCACTCAACCTTATTTTTTCAAATATTAAAACTCTATTTTTTATTTTCTAAGCGTTTCTTAGTAATCCAAACATCTAATATATCCTCAATCAACCGCCTATTTTTTTCTATAAAATATAACCACATCCCTATTCAGTTTTTCTACTTTATATACATATTCATTTTTTTCTACTTTATACTTATCAGAGATCATTTATTATAGAACCAATTATCATGAAATCAGAAGTAAGAATACTCATTTCCAAATATGATACTCCCATTTTTACCTTTATTCTCAAAAAAAACTCCTCCTATGTTAGTTATTTACCTAACATAGGAGGAGTTTTTACTCAATTTTATTCTTATAATACTTCTTTTACCGTCTTCACAACATTTTCAGTTGTAAAGCCAAATTTCTTGAACAATACGCCTGCTGGTGCTGATGCTCCAAAGCCTGG
>Ga0316600_10000126_pt1 | contig 49029 bp, 63 predicted proteins | sample OWC_soil_day5_CT_FD_207652 | JGI IMG/M metagenome (GOLD analysis project Ga0316600, IMG submission 207652) | Wetland soil microbial communities from Old Woman Creek delta, Ohio, United States - OWC_soil_day5_CT | ecosystem: Environmental > Terrestrial > Soil > Wetlands | place: USA: Ohio... | reverse complement strand
ATCTTAACTATTTTATTATCTTCTATTAATTTATGACAACTGCCACAAATCCCCTCACCGCAACACATGGTTGCATTATTCGTTGCTACCATTGGTATATTAATACCCAGTTCATTCATTAATCTTATTATAGCAGAATGTTGTCCATCTGGCCCGGCGCTAACAATAACATCATTGTTTTCCATTAGCAATTCTCTAAGCATAGGAAAACCAGCTTTACGTAATGAGGTTACTGTATGTAATAGAACGTCATCTTTCTCTAATAAATCCCCGATAAAAACATTTCCAACTTTACCAGGAGCAACAATCGCTGTAATTGTATTTTTATTTTCCATGAGTTTTTTGATAATAGGCAAAGCGGGCGCTTGCCCAATACCTCCAGCTACCAATAATATCTTACCATCCATTATATTGTCAATCCATGGTTTACCTAAAATTCCATTATAATAAGGCCCTTTTACCATTACATCATCATCTATATTTGCTAAAAAACGTTGCGATTTTGCGCCAACTCCTTCTACAATAACACTAATTTTGCTATCAACGACCTTAACAACACCAACTGGAAAGTGAAAAGATTCTATATCATTCAGTCTACGTAAAAAAACAAACGATCCTATTACATTTAATTTATCTGCTAATACTTGATCAGTCAAAATTTCAAATAAATAGGTTTGCTCACCTACTTGTATTTTAGATAAAACACTGCTTTCATATGCAAGCCTAACCGATGGACCTTTTTTATTATTTCTCATTTTTTCTTGCCAATGCTTCTCATACATAATACAAGTTCCATTCCAATTGCATTCACAAGTATTCGTTCCTTGTAATTTTGTGCAGAAAACGCAATGATTTGTTTCCGCTAACAAACATGGACAATACTGAGAATTGATATCACTACATCGGGTTATTAAGCTTTTCATTCTTTGACCTCCTAAACCAAACAAGTATTATAAATATCAGTCAAATTATTTTCTTTTATTCTCGCTTTAATTTCCAAGTCATTTACCGAATAAAGACCACTTACTTGCATTCTCTCAAAATACACGGAACCTGAAAAAGTATAACGAAGTTTCAAACCGTCCGCCTCTAACATTTTTTCATGTACAAAATCAATAAAATCTCCAACAGCGACTGTTCTTGGCAATTCTAAGTATTTCATATCCAAAGCACAACGAACTGCATTGTTACCTGCGAGCAAGCCAGTAATAATTGCTTCTGTATGACCAACCAAAATCGCAGATTTTTCTCCTGCACAAAAAACATTTTCTAATCCATGAACAAGCAAGCAATGATTACTAGGTGCTATACCTAAATAGCGTACCGAATTTCCAACGCCACCAGCATAGGGATCTTCATAGCGAGCTTTTTCCAAACCCTTAATTGTACGTAAATCTTCAATAGGAAAATAAGAGGTCATTAACTTAGCATGCCCAGTATCCAATAAAATAAGGTTATCGGCAAATTCAGAAAGGGCATATTGACTACAAGCCTTTTTACTTAATGAACTTGTTTTTTTTATTTTTTCTGGCACTTTTAAGATAACAACCCCTTCTCTATCTAATTCTTCTCTAACTTCATCAGATAAAGAATCTTTATTTATCTTACAAGATCCACTCATCGCCCCTATACTGCCATCAGCTTTATGCCCAAAAAATTCATTTACCCCTGCCTTGTGACAAATACTAATTCTTGGACCAAACGATGGACATCTTAAAATACACATTGAGCAACCATTTCCATATTCAAGGCAATTCCCCATTGGCCCAGCAGTCCCAGTCGCATCGACAAATGCATCTGCTTCCAATTCATCGCCACCATCTATAATAACACTCTTCAAATTTCGAGCATATTTTACTATATGATTTACTCTAGTCTTTGTTTTAATACATACCCCATATGACTTTAAGATCTTTTTAATCATAGGCTCCATTTTAGATACATCATATAAAGAAGCATGTTTATGTCCTGGGAAATTTATACATTTATGACGACTATTTTGATCCATTGCCTCGAAAAAATCGCCACCACCCATTGCTATACTTTCTTCTGCAGCAGTATACCGTCCATTATTTCGAAAAATCCCACCAACTAATCCCGTCCCTAAAAGCATATCAGTACGCTCTAAAAGAATAATTTCAGCGCCTGCCTTTGCCGCAGATAACGCAGCAGCACATCCAGCCCAACCTCCGCCGACAACAATAATTTTTGGCAATTTGCTCCCTCCCTAACTTAAATCTCAATACAGTGTATTCATCTAAAGCAAAACTGCTACACACAGAAAATAAAGCTGATGCCATAGCACCAGCTTTAATTTGTAAATATCAACCGACAAATATAGATTGAGCTGATAAAACCTACCATATCACCAAATAAACCTACATAAATCGAATATCTCGGATTTGTGATACCAACTGCACCGAAATAAACTGTTAAAATATAAAAAGTCGTATCTGTACTTCCTGTAATTGTTGAAGCGATTCTTCCATACAAAGAATCTGGACCAAATTGATTTAATACTTCTGTCGCTAAACCCAATGCACCAGTACCCGACAAAGGTTTCATAATACCTAATGGAACCAACACTTCTGGTATTCCTACTAAAGAAAGGCACGGAGATAGATAATTAATCATAAATTGCATCGCTCCCGAATCTCGAAAAACACTAATAGAGACCATCATTGCCACCAAAAATGGCATAATTCGAACTGCTGTGTAAAAGCCTTCACTAGCACCTTCTACAAATGCTTCATACACTTTAACCTTCGACCATAAACCACTTAAAATGATAATTACGATTGCCATCGGGATCGCCCAAATAGATAATTCCGTACATACTTCTAACATCATCGCTTATTCCTCACATACGAAAATAAATAATTCGGCAGAAAAAATCAAAAATTAATACCATCACTGTTGTAAATAAACTTACGATAATTGTTACCCCAACAATTTCTGCCGGACTAACAGATCCAACTGCCGATCTTAATGCGATAACAGTCGCTGGTACGATTGTAAACCCTGTTGTACATATCGCTAAAAAAGTACACATTGCTGGTGTTGCTACCGCTTTATTGCTATTTAAACTCTGCATTTCTTGCATCGCTTTTATCCCTAATGGTGTAACTGCATTCCCTAGCCCTAGCATATTCGCGCTAATCGTCATAATAATGGCTCCCATTGCTGGATGATCTTCAGGAATATTACGAAAAATCTGCTTCATCACAGGCTGTAATATTGTAGTGATTATTTTAACGATGCCAGCCTTATCAGCAATCTTCATCAAGCCTAACCATAAACACATAACACCAACCAGCTTAAAAGATAAGTTTACACTGCTTTCCGCTGCAGTAATTACACTATTGGTAATCATATCAATGTTTCCATTGATTGCTGCATATATAATACCAGTAAGTAAAAAAGACGCCCATATTATATTGATCATATTCATTCACCCCATACCAACTTTATGAGATAAGTGATATAAAAATACTAAAAAAGAACGGCATATCGCCGTTCTTTTAATAAAACTTACTTTTTAAAAATTCTATTGTTTGCATAATTGATTGATATATCGTGATGAAAAATGATTTACGCTCTATATTATCTTTTGCTATTAAGTCTGCTGAACCAACTTCTTTATTCTCATATAAAATATGTACAGTACCTAACCGATCACCTTTTGTAATTTTAGCTTCAACAGAATCTGGAGCATCTATAACCGTAGTAAATTTATCTCTTTCTCCATCCACTACAGGAATATCAACATCTTTATCAAGATAAAGCTCGACATATTCTTTTTTACCTGAAAGAACTTTTGATGTTTTTAAAATATCGCCTTTATGAAATAAATTTACCAATTGTATATGTGAAAAACCATAATTTAAAAGCGCAATAGAGTCATTCCACATATATTCACTATCCAAAACAACGGCGATTAGTTGCATACCATCGCGCCTTGCAGCAGAAACTAAACATCTACCTGCTGCATCTGTATAGCCAGTTTTCACACCATTTCCGCCATCGTACAACCATAGCATCCTATTTTCATTAAATAGCTCTCGGCCATAATCATTTTTAGCCCAAGGAATGATTTTTGTTTTCGTACTAACAATTTGTTCAAACATTGGATTTTTATATCCATATGCCGCAATCTTTGCCAAATCATGTGCAGTTGAATAATGATTCGGATCAGGAAGGCCACTAGAATTTACAAACGAAGTATTATTTGCTCCAATTTCATGTGCTTTTTCAGTCATTAATTTTGCATAATTTTCGACAGATCCCGCTAGATGTTCTGCAACCGCTACCGTAGCATCATTGCCAGAAACCAGCATGATACCATAGAGCATATCTAGCAGCCTTAATTTTTCACCATTTTCTAGCCACAAAGAAGATCCTTCTGTCGTAGACGCTTTTTCACTAGCCGTTACGATATCATTTAAATCGCCTTTTTCTAAGGCTACAATAAGTGTCATCATCTTAGTTGTACTTGCTGGATATCGTCTACTTTCGGCATCTTTAGCATAGATGACCCGCCCTGTTTGAGCATCCATAACAATTGCTGATTTTGCTGTTACATTTGTTAATACATCTGCAGCCCCACAAGTTGTAATACCTAGATTTAAATTAAAAAATGTTATTAATATAATAACATTGAAGCACTTAAACATAAAAAAATTATATACCCCTTTCTCCAAACCGCAAACACAACATGAATTATTATATATGAATTTCGTCCTACAGTCAAAGCCCAAAATTATTCATTAAAAACATTTTCTGACTAAAGTAAAACAAGACTCTTGTAAGATCAAAAGCCTTGTTTGCAAATCAAACCTATACTATCTCTAGAATCTCTGTTAAGAATGTAACTCGTCCTTATCTACATCACTCTTATCTTGTTGCCCATTTTGTTTATTTAATAATTGCTGTACCGTTTCTATTGCTTGAGGAAATAAATCTAAAACTCTATCATAAATCGAATTTTCTTCTACACACATAAACCGAATACCATGTTCAGGAGAACATACTAAAAAACCAACTGGTCTTACACTCACGCCAGCCCCACTACCACCGCCAAAACCGCCTGCCATATCATCATCTTCTTCAAAATCTTCACCACCACCACCAGCGGCAAAACCAAACGCAACTTTTGATATTGGGATAATGACCGTTCCATCTGGCGTATTAACAGCATCACCTACAATGGTATTTACATCTACCATCTCTCTGATACTTTCCATTGTCGTTTTCATCAAACCTTGTATTGGATGTTCACTCATATATGTCCCTCCATACTACTATAATAAACTTTTTAACATATATATAACATTGCCAATCTTTAAACTAAATATACAGTTTATCCGAATCTCTTCTTTCTTGGCGGTAAAGTCTGGTTTTATTAAACCTTTTGGGTTAGCAACAAACATCAGATTTTTATAAAGGTATTGTAAAAGCAATCCTTTAAATGTAAAAAATATTCCATATAACATGGATGTTACCGCGGGATTAAACACTCCAATATGAACATAATAGGAAAATTTTTCGCATCGTAAATACTTCAAATTTATTCCAATTAGCACTCTGCTTATTTTTTTAAAATCTATAAATTTATTAAAAAAAATACTTTTATTAATGTACGATTTTATTTTCATATGAACATCTACTTTTTCTTCTTGCCTATGTTTCAAAAAAAATTTTTTTAATACGTCCTTGTCAAGAATATAAACTTCTTTATGATAAATCGTAATATAGTCAAATAATAATACAGAAACACCAATCGTATTCCTTGAATAAAACCTACTATATGCAATATGAAAATAAAGCTTACTATACCAAACAAACATGATACTTAAAATCATACCTATAATGAATACTACCAACAGATTCATATCTCACCTAAACTATTTCATGAAAATTTTTTTGTTCTATTATTATCTAAATATTAGGGCAAAAATATACAGAGCAACCAAATTAATGATTACTCTGCTATTCAATCTCAGGTAATGCTGGTAGATCTGCAATATCATCTAAACCAAAGCATTTCAAAAATTCTTCTGTTGTCCCATATAAAATAGGCCTTCCTATCACTTCTTTACGTCCAACTTCTTTAATTAAGGTACGTTCGACTAACCGATTTAAGACACGATCAACTCTAACACCTCGAATATTTTCAATCTCTTGTTTCGTAATAGGTTGGCGAAACGCAATGATTGACAACGTCTCTAATGCCGGGGCAGACAACTTATTTTCTAATACTTGTGCTAACTTTTCTAAGACAGGTGCTAAATCAGGCTTTGTACACAATTGATAACCACCGGCTACTTTTATAATCGTTAGTCCACGATCACTATTATCCATTTCGCTTTTTAGCTGACAGATCAATTCTTCTATATTTAATTTATCTACGTTTAATATATCACCTAATCGAGTTGTCGATATTGGATCACCACTCACAAACAGCAATGCCTCAATATGACCTTTAAGGTTATTATAAAACATTAAGCTACCACATCCTTTGCTTTAATATAAATTGGTGCAAAAGAATATTGTTGTTCAATACGAACTCGTTTTAATTTTATCAATTCCAATAAAGCTAAAAATGTAACAACTAGTTCTGATTTCGTTCCCGCCCTAGTAAAAGCATCAGTAAACAATATCCCTTGTTTACTTTTATGTAACAGCAACATGATATCCATCATTTTATCTTGAACACTAAACTTTTCCCTCGATACCAACGCAGTATCATCAATATTGGCTTCTAATACCGCGCTAAAAGCGGTTACTAATAAATTAACGTCTAATCCCTCTAAGGCCGCATAATGTGTCAATAATTGCTCCGGTTCCCTAAAAAACATTTTAGAGCGATCAGCAGCCAATTGATCTAACACTTCACTTACTTCCTTGAACCTACGATATTCTAATAACCGATCAACCAATTCTTGCCTTGGATCTAACTCAGCATCAGCGTCATCTTCATCATTTTTTTTCGGCTTAGGCAATAAAATTCTAGACTTAATTTGTAATAAAGTAGCTGCCATAACTAAAAATTCACTAGCAAATTCAATATTAAACTCTTTAAATTGCTCTAAATATGCTAAATATTGTTCTGTTACTTCCGCAATCGGAATATCATAAATATTAATCTTATTTTTCTCTATAAGATGCATAAGAAGATCCATTGGACCTTCAAATGAATCTAACTTTATCTTATATTCAGACATTTTTAAAGATGCATAGCTTCACGAACTTCTTCCATCGTAGCAGCAGCAACTTTACGAGCCCGTTCGGCACCATATTTTAAAATTTCTTTTACCCTAGCTGGTTTTCCTTCATATTCAACACGACGCGTATGCATATCTGCCATAACATCTACCATTTTCTCAGCCAAACGTTTTTTACATTCAACGCAACCAATACTAGCTTGTCGACAAGATGTATTAATTTCAGCTAAACTGTCGACATTAAACATCTTATGGAATTTATAAACAACGCAAACATCAGGATTACCACAATCTGTTTTCTTAATACGATTCGGATCTGTGATCATCAAACGAATTCGTGCTCTTAATTCATCAGGGCTTGCCGCAAATGGAATATCATTTCCATAAGACTTGCTCATTTTTCTACCATCAATTCCAGGTAATAAAGAAGCTTTACTTAATTGCGCTTGTGGTTCTGGAAATACTGGTTTATATAAATTATTAAATCTTCTAACAATTTCTCTAGATAATTCCAAATGTGGAATTTGGTCTTCACCAACAGGAACATATTCTGCCTTGTAAAGCACAATATCAGCTGTCATTAATTCTGGATAGCCTAAGAAACCATACGTATTTATATCTTTCCCTTGCCCTCCCAATTGCTGAATTTTATCTTTGTACGTTGGAACACGTTCCAACCAAGACAAAGGCGTCATCATTGAAAGCAATAAATGAAGCTCTGCATGCTCTTTCACTTTTGATTGGACAAATATTACATTTTTTTCCGGATCAAGACCTGCACTAAGCCAATCAATTGCCATGTTATGTATATTCTCTGGTATTTTACTTGTATCTTCATAAGCTGATGTTAACGCATGTAGGTCAACAATAGAAAAGAAACACTCATATTCATTCTGCAACTTAACCCAATTTTCTAATGCTCCCAAATAATTTCCTAAATGAAATTTACCTGAAGGCTGCATGCCACTAAAAATCCGACCCTTATTCATAGAAATCTCTCCTTAAAAAATGAATGTAGTAATTGCCCACATAGCATCAAGTATAAACTTAATGACTGGACTTATAATAAAACCAACTAATCCAAGTACAATTAGTCCCATTAAAATTAATGAACCATATTGACTGTAGCTCTCATATTGGTATGCCAATCTCCCTGGCAAATAGTTCATTAGTACTTTTGAACCATCCAATGGTGGAATTGGCAACATATTAAATACAGCAAACATAACATTATAACTACAAATTAACCTTAACGTAGTCATAATCCAATATTCCCTGATTCCCGCATGACTCAATATAACAAATACTATCATTGCGACAAAAGCCGTAATTAGATTTGCCCCTGGACCAGCTAGTGATACAAACATCATTCCTTGACGCCAATTTTTAAAATTACGTGCATTCACGGATACTGGCTTTGCCCAACCAAATTGAACTAACCATAACATAATTAGCCCAAATGGATCAAGATGTGCAATGGGATTTAAAGTTAATCTTCCTTCAAACCGAGGTGTTGGATCACCTAAGGCAACAGCTACTCTTGCATGCGCATATTCATGAACGGTTAAGGCAATCAATAACGCTGGAATACGGAAAATCATATCTACATCAAACACGAAACTACCAACCTCCAACAAATTTTATTAACTAATAGATCCATATCATTTTATTATACATAAATTCTAGCAAAAGTGAAACATTACCTGACAAATTATCTATACATCATATCATCTGAATTATTTAAAATTTTTACCTTTAGCTAAAGATTAAAAATTAGTTGTAGGGATGTAGGTAAACCTCTTTACAAACTTACCCTCGACTTCTATTTCTTCGTTGAACATTGTAATGGGTCTCACCCAATGTTCATATTTACCATAAAGAGCTTGATAAACAACCAATTCATCCTCTGTTTCACTATGCTTTGCAATACATAGAACTTTATATAAATTACCTTTGTAATGCTGATAAATACCTACTTTCATATGATTCCCCTTTTAAAAATAAAATTAAGCTAATAAATCTTTTAAAAGATAAAATTCTCTATATCTTTTCTTTTTCCTCTTCAAAAACAAAAGTCTGTGAATCGCATAACCATCACAGACTTTTTATCTTAACTTTTATTATACGCAATTCCATTACGCTCTAATATTTCTTCAATTGCTTTTTTTGTAATTGGAGCACCACAACAAATATCGTCTTTTCTTCGCATTTTTCCAATATCGCCGATGCCAATCACCACTGGAATATCTAGTTCATTTATTACATCTACTGTATCGCCTTTAATGGTTGGCGTAGTTTCTAAAAATACGTTGCTTTTTTCTTCACCTTTCTTATCTATTGATACATTAACAATACTACCTTCTTTTGATATGCATGCATCTACATCTACACCACTAACCTCTGCAGTATTAGAAGCAACAGCAACCGCACCAAGCACTTCTATATCAGGATGTCTGGCAACATATTCTAAAGCTAATTCTCCTTCACCTTTTTCAGGCTCTCCTTTATCATCAAACATAACAAGCACCGGATCACTTGCTACTGTTTTTAATAACTCGACAATTTTTTTACCACTAATCGGGGTTGGGTTTCCTGCCGAAGCCGATAGACACCGTAAATTTAAATCATAGGCAAGTTTTTCAATTACCTCTTGCGCAACACTATCGCCATCTGTAATCAATATAACCCTAACTTTATCAGGCATTTTCTCACCTCATATTTTAAAACATGTAACCTCTACCCTTTTGGATTAAATAAAACCGCCATAAAAAAACCAAATACAATTGCAGCCATCATACCGGAAGCATTTGCACTTAACGCCCCATTAAAAACCCCCAAAAAGCCATATTTATCAACCCCTTCTAATGTGCCTACCGCAAGCGAATTACCAAATCCTGTTAAAGGAATAGTCGCTCCTGCTCCACCTAATTCAACTAAGGGCTGATACCATCCTAATCCACCTAAAATGGTTCCCACTACAACAAACACCACCAATACATGGGCAGGTGTTAAATTCGTCAAATCCATTAACAATTGTCCAACAACACAAATAAGCCCGCCAACTAAAAAAGCCATAACATATTCTTGCATATTACAAAACCTCCTATACTTCAATTGCCAATGCATGTGCGATACATGGAATTGATTCATTTTGCTGATAAGATGTTGGGCTATGCAAGCTTCCTGTTCCAACTAATAAAATCTTGCTATAATTTTTTTCACATAACTTTTGATAAATATATCCACAAAAAACAACAGCTGAACTCGCGCAACCACTAGCACCAGCATGTGCATCTTGATCTTCTTTATAAATCATACATCCACAATCTTCATAATTATTAGATAGGTCAAAACCTTTTTCAGCACATAATTTTATGACTATTTCTTTTCCGATATCGCCCAAATCACCAGTGAAAATCATATCATAATACTGCGGGGTTCGTCCTGTATCACCAAAGTGTGTAACTAAAGTATCTACAGCAGCCGGTGCCATTGCTGGTCCCAATACATTCGGATCTTTAATTCCCATATCGACAATTTTACCAACTGTTGCATAAGTAAGTTTTGGACCATTTCCCTTTGAAGCCAAAATAGCGGCTCCTGCACCAGTTACAGTCCACTGGGCAACTGGAGGACGTTGTACACCCAATTCCGTTGGGAAACGATATTGCCGCTCTGCAGCATCATGATGACTTGAAGCCGCCCCTGCCAAAACATCAGCAAAACCACCATCAATCATCATCCCACCAATCATCATACTCTCAATCATCGTGGAACATGCACCATATAGCCCCAGAAAAGGTCTAGCTAATGTCCGCATTGCGAAATGTGTACTCATTAATTGATTTAATAAATCACCAGCTAAAATAAACTCTAAATTTTCTACCGAGCCACTTATTTTTTCAATTGCTCGTGTAATCACTTGTTCGAGCATATAAGATTCACATTGCTCCCAACTATCAAAATTTTTAATATTATCCTCCATCACAATATCAAAATGTTTACCTAGTAAACCCTGGCCTTCCATGGGTCCACCAATATTTGCTGTACTAATAACGACTGGCTGATTCATAAATATAATACTTTGTTTGCCACATCTTTTATTCAAGATAAACCCTTCTTTCAAAAGATTAATAAAAGATCCTAAACCAATGAATGATCCCTACAACAAAAGCAGCAACAAGCCCATATACAATAACAGGCCCTGCAATTACAAACATTTTTGCCCCAATACCAAATACAAAACCTTCCCTTTTAAATTCCATTGCACAGGCAACAATAGAATTTGCAAACCCTGTAATGGGTACTACTGAACCAGCTCCAGCTCTCTTACCAATTTCATCATAAACCCCAATTCCAGTTAAAAAGGCACCTAAAAAAACCATCACCACTGAGGTACAAGCTGCCGCATCTTTCTTACTAATTTCTATAGAGATAAAATAATCTTGAATCAATTGCCCAATTACACAAATAATTCCACCAACAAAAAATGCCCACAGCAAATTTTTTAAAATTGGTGGCTTTGGCATGATCTTATCAACTTTATCTTGATATTGTTTTTTCACTTTTTCCTCTGCTTGTTTTTTATGCAAAACAATCTATCCTCCTAACCATTGCTTGAATAGAGAAAAGAGCACCAACTGGTACTCTTCTCATAATCATTAATTTTTTACTCTAAATGCTAATTTTACATCAGCACGATACTCCGCAATATGACCATCGTGGATATTGGCAGTAAAATTTGTTACTTCAACACCTAAAATGTTGTCAATCGTTTTTGACGCTTCACTCACGGCGTTGTCAACTGCCTCTGTCCAATTATGATGAGAGCTACCTACCAATTCAATTACTTTTACAACCACAATAATTAACCTCCATATTCATAAACTTCAATCATTATTCTTTACACAATAACTTTTTATATTCATAAATACCACAAAAAAAATAGATCTATACAAGATCTATAAAAGCATTCTTATTCTTTTTAAAGCTTGTTTCTCAATTCTAGATACTTGTACTTGTGATAAACCAATCATTTTAGCAATCTCTGCTTGTGTCTTATCTTTATAAAAACGCAACATAATAACATTACGCTCTTTTTCTGATAAATTTTTTAATATCTCCTGTATTGCTATTTTTTCTAAATTACTGTTTTCTAAACAATCACTAGATTTTATTTGATCCAAAAGAAACAATTGATCACCACGGTCATTGGTCGTTGGCTCATAAAGTGAAATAATAGGTTGCACTGCTTCTAACGCCGCTACAATTTCTTGTGGAGCTAACTCTATTTTGGCAGCAATCTCATGAATGGTTGGATCTCTTCCTAATATTCCTTGTAAACATTCTTGTGTTTTATGCACTTTATAGGCAATATCTTTCATTGGACGGCTTACTTTAATCGGATTATCATCACGCATAAAACGTCGAATCTCGCCAATAATCATCGGAACAGCATAAGTAGAAAATTTCACATTAAAACTTTTATCAAACCGATCAATCGCCTTAATTAGTCCAATACACCCGATTTGAAATAAATCATCCCATTCATATCCACGATTCGCAAACCTATGGACGATGCTACGGACTAAGTTTATATTCTCTTTTAAGATATATTCTTTTGCCATATCATCGCCAGACTGTGCTTTTGTAATGAGTATACTTAGTTCTTCATCATCTAGCATACTGCACCTACCTAATGTATATCATGATTAGATATTTTTTTAACCAATCTAACAGTAGTACCCATACCTATTTCTGAATTTATTTGAAGCTCATCCATAAAGGACTCCATAAAGGCAAAGCCCAATCCCATTCTTTCAGGATCACTAGAATAAGAAGGCTTGCGTGCTTCTGCTATATCAGCAATTCCTTTTCCATGATCAATGATTATATATTCTACTTTATCTACATATAAGTTAAAAATAAGTTCAATGACTTCATCGCTTTTTTCGTATGCATGAATCACGGCATTAGACACCGCTTCAGATATTGCTACTTTTATTTCTTCTACTTCATTTAATGTAAAATTTGCTTGTGCTGAAAATGTTGCTGCAGCCAATCTTGCAATTCCGATATTTTCGCTCAAACTTTGCAATGAAATTTTAATTTGATTTTTTATTTGCATGACACCCTCCTCATAAACATGAAACCGCTTCAAATTCGCTACTATAAATTTTCAAAATTTTTAAGACACCGGATAATTCCAATATTTTTTTTACAGAATCTTGCACACCAACTAAACATATTGTTCCTTTTAAATGCATAATTTTTTTATACCGGCCTAAAATCACACCTATTCCTGAACTATCAATAAATACAACCTCTTCTAAGTCAACTACTACATCTTTTATCCCCATATTATTTAAATATTCATCTACGGTTTCACGAAAGCACTCTGCCCCATGCATATCAAACTCACCGCTAAGTTTAACTACTAATACGCCTTTGGTTATTGCTGTGGTTATTTTCATCCTCATCCTCCTTATAGAATATAAATGTAAAATAATTACTTATAGATATTCTATAAAAGGAATTTTTTTCCTGCTATAAAATAATAAAAATAGGACTGTCGAATAACAATCCTATTTGGGATATTTTTAGAACACTGCCAGTATGAGTTGTAAACCAAATTCAAAAAATTCTATTATGCACGTGGGTGCGCTTTATCATACACTTCTTTTAATGGGTTTTTTGTTACTTGTGTATAAATTTGAGTTGTAGATATATCAGCATGCCCAAGCATTTCTTGTACTGACCTTAAATCAGCCCCATTTTCTAATAAGTGAGTTGCAAAAGAGTGTCTAAGTGTATGTGGTGTGATTTCTTTTACAATATTCGCTTGACTCGCATATTTTTTTATAATTTTCCAAAAGCCCTGTCTAGTCAAACGATTTCCGTGATGATTCAAAAATAATGCTGGTTCTTCATATGTACGAACAATTTTTGCACGCCCTTTATTCATATACTCATGGACGCTTTTTACTGCAATCGATCCAAGTGGGACGATACGTTCTTTTGATCCTTTGCCATAACACTTTACATACCCCATATCTAAATTAACATCTGAAATGTTTAAAGCAATAATTTCTGACACACGAATACCTGTAGCATATAAAAGCTCTAACATGGCCTTATCTCTAAGACCTACAGATAATCTTACATTCGGCTGTTTTAATAATTCTTCCACTTCTGTAATAGAAAGTATTTTGGGCAATTTTTTTTCTAATTTTGGTGTTTCCAATTTTTCAGCAGGATCATGCTCTAAATAATTTTCTTTAACTAAATATTGGTAAAAAGATTTCAGAGCTGCTATATTACGTGATATCGTTGAAACCGCTTTCCCTTGCGATTTCAATCCATCCAAGTAATCTACAATTGTCGTTTGGCTGGAATCTTTGATATCCTCAAATTTACCATTTTGTAAATATGTTTGAAATTGTCTTAAATCGCGCCCATAAGACTCCAAGGTATTTTTTGCTAAACCACGATCAACTGCCAAATAATTAATAAATTGATCAACATAACCTTCCATGTTTACCATCCTTTACCGGCTTATCGATTTCATATTTTTTCTATATTAAACATTTCAATTATACATATATATCTAGTTAGTTCAACATAAAATCGTATTTCCCTGTCTCATATTGTCGAAAAATTCAATTTTTAAATTTAAAATTATGAAAAGCCAATATATTTTCTACACGTAATGGTGCTTGATAATTATTAAAATGTATATTATTGTCATGAGGATCAATCCATAATAAATGACTAATCAATTTTGGTAAAACGTAAAATAAAATAACTGCCAGCATTATTACAACACAAATAATCTTAGCAACCTTCATAAATCTTTCCTGCCCGAAAATTATTAGCATTCTATCACCTCACAACAAATGATTACTAAAATAAATATTCAGCTTAGTTTTTCTTTATTCATACTTAAAATAAACTTGCTACAAATTTCATAAAAACAGGTGATACATACACCTCTACTAAAGAGCTAATGAGCATACCACCACATAAAATAAGACAGATGATACTATAATTAATGGAATCTGCTAATAATTTAGAATTGATCTGCTTTTTCTTATTGATAAGTTGAATTGAAAAACTAATAGAGAAAATGCTCATCAGTATTAAAGTAGGAACAGCAATAAAATTATGCGGTAATATCGCAACAAAGGCAAATAACAATCCTTTTAAAACAAATTCGTTTACTAATAATCCAACTGTAAACCCAATAATAAATCCGCGTGTAAAAACAATAAATAAAATAAACGGTACTCCAATAATCGTAAACCCTAAAATCCAAACAATAAAAATTATTTTGAGATTATTCCATAAAACAGTGAAAAATAAATCTAATCCATACTCCATATGTGTTGCAATATCTTGAAAAAAGATATTTAAATATCCTGCTAATTCACTTTTTTGTCCATCTGGTAAAATTTTTATCGCCATTGCTCCAAACACAACACCAATGCTGAATATTAATATTACGAAAAAAAATTTAACAATATTATTTTTTATATATCCGCTTAATCCTTGCCGAAAATATGCGAGCATAAAAAAATCCTCCCTGCATCATCAACCTTGTTAACTCTATGCAAAGAGGATTTTAATTATACCATGTTGTCCTTTTTATATATTTGCCATAAGAATTGCAACTAAACTTTTAGCGTCATCAATCGTTCCATCTTTGATCATTGTATGTAATTCTTCCTTGGTATACTTTTCAACATTGATAAATTCATCTTCATCAGGACATGCTTCACCTTCCACTAAATCTTCCGCTATATAAAGATGAATCACTTCATTGGAAAATGCCATTGTTGTTCCAATCGTTGCGATCTTTCTAATTTTATTTGCAGTGTAGCCAGTCTCCTCTTTCAATTCACGCGCCACACACTTGTCAGGAGCTTCTCCTTGATCCAATTTTCCTGCAGGAATCTCTAAAGTAATCTTTCCCATTGGATAGCGATATTGCTTTACCATCGCAATTCTACCATCATTTAAAATAGGTACAACAGCCACAGCACCTGGATGTTCAATCCATTCACGCGTAGCCTCTTTTCCATTTGGCAATAAAACGGTATCTTTCCGCACCTTTAATAATTGACCATCAAAAACATGTTCGGTTTTAATAAATATTTCTTCTAAATCTTTGCTCATATCCTGCAACCTCCGATAATATTATTGATACTCTAAAATCAAACTTTTAGTTTCACTTTAGTTTATCATATTTAAATAAAATAATCCCTTTTTACTTATAAAATAAAAAGTCCGCCACAAAGTGACGGAACTTTTATCTTAGGCACGCATCTCCATTCTAAGTTTATCGGCAATCATTGCCATGAACTCGGAATTGGTCGGCTTACCTTTTTCTAACTTTATGGTATACCCAAATATCTTATTAATCATATCCATATTGCCTCTGCCCCAAGCAACTTCAATTGCATGACGAATTGCTCTCTCAACCCGACTTGGCGTTGTAGAGTATTTTTCTGCAATCAATGGATATAACACTTTTGTTACAGCACCTAAAAGTTCAACTTCGTTCACAATCATGATAATAGCATCACGCAAATATTGATATCCTTTGATATGAGCTGGAATACCAATTTCTCTAATAATATTCGTAACTTCAATATCAATTGGATGTGCCTTGATTGCCTGCGCTACCAATGGGCGTTGTTCTGTAATCGTCCCTGCTAGCTGTCTAATACGGCTTAGTAAAACTTCCATATTAAATGGTTTTAAAACATAATAATCAGCGCCTAATTCTACTACCCTTTGTGTAATACTTTCTTGTCCAAAAGCTGTTAGCATGATAATCTTAGGACGTTTTAATGGCGATACATTGATGTGTTCCAAGACACCAATTCCATCAAGATGAGGCATGATGATGTCTAATATGATAACATCTGGTTCCTCAGTCTCAATAATTTCTAAAATTTCTTCACCATTATAAGCAACCCCTGCTACTTCAATATCGGGTTGTTCTGAAAGATACTCTTGGATAATCCCTACAAATTCTCGATTATCATCTGCTACAGCAACACGAATTTTTTCTTTTATCACTCATTATCCTCTCCTTGCACTTTATAAGAACATAGTTTAGTTAATTCGACAACCATCGGACAATTCCTTCCTAACATGTAAAAAAAATCCAAAATTTTAAAATAATTATCCAAAAAATAAAAATCATAACAAAAGAGACTAACTTAACCAAGTTAATTATAGTATAAATTATAACTATTAACATTACAACCACAAGGTTTATATGTAAGTCTATATTTATTATTTGCAAAACTAAATGCGCAAATAATCATACGATTATTTGCGCTAAACTACTAAACAATTGTTGATTTTCCTTTGTATTCTTCTTCGAAATTATTCCACCCTCCATAAGCATCCAATCCATAAAACACCCATAACCTTTCGTTGGATCATGAACAAAAACATGCGTAATTGCCCCAACTATTTTTCCGTTTTGGATGATAGGGCTGCCACTCATGCCTTGTACAATCCCCCCGGTTCGTGCTAATAAACGTTCATCAATTACTTTGACGACGATACCTTTACCTTCTGGATAATTCTGCATGTTAACTTTTTCTATTTGAATTGCAAACCGTTCTATTGTTTGACCATCGATTACAGTTAACATCTCCGCATAACCAGGTTGAATCTGATTCATAGAAGCAACTTCGATCGGTTCTGATAAAACTAAATCTATTTTTTCAGAATTTATTTTGCCATATATGCCGAACCGTGTGTTTTTTTCAATATTACCAATTAGCTGATCTTCTTCAATAAAACTCCCTATTTTTTCACCAGGCTGTCCGTTTTTACCAGATTGAATCCCCGAAACACTAGCCGGAACTATCTTGCCATCACCACAAGGAATTGGTTGATTTGTGTCACTATCAGTGATAACATGACCTAATGCTCCATAAATAAAACTTTTGGGATCAAAAAAAGTTAATGTGCCTACACCAACTGCACTATCCCGAACAAATAAGCCAATTCTATATCGCTTAGTTTCTGGACATAAAATCGGCTTGATCTGCACATAAATATTTTCTTCGTTTCTTTTTAATAAAATACTTGCATCTTTTTGGTCATTTCCGCAACGATCTAAAATCTCTGCAACGTCAACATCACGATGAACCGCTATATCATTAATTTGCAAAATACGATCGCCCACTTGAATTCCTGCTTTTTTTGCTGGATTCGTCAAGCTTCCATCTGTAGAAACAACGGGAGAACTACCAACCACCAATACACCTTCCGATTTTAAAACAACACCAATAGATTGACCGCCCGCAATCACTTTAATCGGCGAAATTACATCTACCTCAACCTGTTTTACGGGTATAAGGCCAAACAATTTAAAATCAACAATCGCCTGACCATGTTTTACTGGCTCTAAAAATACTGGTTTTGAAAAAAATTTTTCTGTAGCCATTGATTTTACATGTAATGTATCTTCAATACTTTCATGAACATCTAATGTCAATGGATATTGGACATCCCAAAAGGCGATTTCATCTTCAAATATAGTCATATACTTTGGTAATGCATAAATAGTTCGAAACTGTGGAGAAGTTGTAAAAACTACTATTAAAATTGCAAGTGTAAAGCCACTAAAAGTCCGCCACTTTATTTTGAACATATTTTCACCACACCTTATTCATTATAAATTAAAAACTTATTTAACTTATAATTTCCCGAATAAGATGCAGATTATTCTGGCAAACTAGTATGTTTTTAACATGGAATTTCAAAATCAAGCAATACATAGAATAAAGCACACACTTTTAAGTATGTGCTTTATTTTTCCATTTTTCTTTTTTTATAATTGCATAATCAAGCATCTCTGAAGCATTATTGAGTGAAGCTTCCGTAACATCCGATCCTGATGCCATCCGTGCGAGTTCATTGATTTGCTCACTTGCCAATAATCGTTTTAATTTTGTTGTCGTTTTACCTTCTTTGACTTGCTTGTCGATATAAATATGACAGTCTGCCATACAAGCAATTTGCGGTAAATGCGTAATACAAAGCACTTGTTTATAGATCGCTACCATAGAGATACGTTCTGCTACCATCTGCGCAGTTTTTCCACCAATCCCTGTGTCAATTTCATCAAAAATCATAACACCAATCTTATCTTTTGCAGCGCAAACCGCCTTTATTGCTAAGGCTATACGCGATAGTTCCCCACCAGAGGCAACTTTTTGTATTGCCTTAGGTTCTTCGCCTGCATTTGCAGAAAATAACATCGTAATATCGTCGGCACCATTTTGATTCATCTTACCTAATTGTTTTACATCAATAAGCAACTTTGCATTGGGCATCCCCAAATGAATTAGATGCCCTTGAATCTCTGTCGCTAGTCCCATAGCAGCTTTACTTCTTAGTAATGTTAACTCTTTGCTGACTACCTTTAATTTACTTTCTACGCGTGCTATATCCGCTTTTAAATCTGCAATGATTTGGTCATAATTTTCAATGTCAGATAGCTCATCTTTTGCTTTTTTGTAGTAAAGTAAAACGTCTTCTATCGTTGCTCCGTACTTTTTACGTAGTTTATAAATTACATCCATACGATCTTGCAATTTTGCCAGACGTTCTGGTGTATAATCCAAATTTTCTCCGTAACTTCTTATATCATAACTACATTCTTCTAGTTGACAAAGCGCTTCGGTAATAATTAATAAATTATTATTGGCACGTTCATCATAACGACTAATTACTTCTATATTTTTTTTCAATTCAACTAAGGATGGAATAATGGCACCACGACCTTTATCACCTTGTTCTAATAAAATATAAGATCGTTTTACCAAGTCAGCTATTTTTTCTGAATTAGATAATAACTTAATTTCGGCTTCTAATTCATCATCTTCATGGTCTTTTAACTTTGCTGCAGCAATCTCATCCGTTTGCCATTTTAGCATATCAATTCGTTGTGCATGCTCTCTAGAGTCATTTTCTTTTTTCTCTAAAGTCTCTATTTGTTTACGCCATTGATTAAAATATTGACGATATTCGACTAATTTATCCTTAATTACTGAATTATAATTATCAACGATTGAAAATTGACCGCCAGGTTTCAATAATGCTTGATTTTCATGTTGGCCATGGATATCGACCAATTTTTCACCTAATGTTTTTAAAAGCGCAAGTGTAATATGACAGCCATTTACACTAATTAAATTCTTTCCATTTTTAGAAACTCGCCGACTGATAATCAGTGTATCTTCATTATCGACAATCGCATGATCCGCTAAAAATCCATAAATATCTTGATAATTGGCTATATCAAAAACTGCTTCTACCTGCAGCCAGTCATTTCCATTACGAATATGATCCGTTGTGGTACGGTAACCTAAAATAACGCCTACGGAATCAATGAGAATTGATTTACCTGCACCAGTTTCCCCAGTTAAAATATTTAACCCTGTTGTAAAATCAATACTTACATGTTCAATGAGAGCAAAATTCCACACCGTCAAAGTTTTTAGCATAATATTCTTCTCCTAGATCAACTACTAAGCAATTCAAGTTTTCTTAAAATCTGTGGCACAGCTTCAATAGGTTTGATGACAACTAAGATATTATCATCACCAGCGACAGTACCAATAATTTCTGGCCATTTTGCATAGTCCAAGGTAGATGCTACAGCATTTGCGGTTCCAGGCAATGTTTTAATTACAATAATATTTTCACTATAATTCAATCCAATTACAGAATCCTGGAACATGCGTGCCATACGATTTTTAGAAAAGACAATATTTTTTTCTAATGGATAAGCATAACGATACCGACCATCACCTGTCGGTATTTTGATTAACATTAACTCTTTTATATCTCTTGATACAGTTGCTTGGGTAACTTCAATATTTTGCTTACGTAAAGATTCAGCAAGTTCTTCTTGCGTTTCAACAACAGTATTTTCAATAATGTCCTTTATTCTAGCATGACGTATCGCTTTCACTCAATCAACTCCTAACTTTTTCAATTAAATATAATACAGGTGATGTTTTTGAATGATTAATCATAGAATAACAACCCACTGTAAAATTTCTGACTGGTAAATTCGTTAAGAACATCCCCAATTGGTTATATTCTATTGCACCAGCACCATGACCTGCGTAAGCTGTTATCGCTATAATGCCATTCACGTTTAGCAATGCAATTGTTTTCTCTAACGCTGCGATTGTCGTTTCAGCCACAGTTGTAATCGTATGGTCACCGCCTGGCAAATACCCTAAATTAAACATCGCAATATCAATGTTATCGTTTATATATTCAGCAACTTTATCATGACTTGCTAAGATTAAACTTACTTTTTCTAAAAAAACACCTTCTTGCAATTTAACTTTTGTTGCATTTAAAGCACTTTGCTGAATGTCAAAAGCATAAATTTTCGCCTGTGCAGGAGAATTTTCAGCTAAAAAAATGGTGTCATTTCCATTGCCTGCAGTAGCATCAAGAATACAATAAGAAACCTTTAGTTTATCCAATAGTAATTTGTGCGCTACTTTTACTACATTCATCGTCTGCATACTTAATTGCCCTTCCACAACTTTGTCCGCATTGTATGATAATAATTTTTATCTTCAAATTTAATGATTTGCGCGATGAGTGGTGATTTTTTAACAATCACTTCGTCCCCAGGTAATAGGCAATAACTATCTTGTCCATCAAATGTAAGAACAATATCAGTATGAGATGCCGCAATATTAATGCGAACTTCTTCATCTTGAGATATAATCATTGGCCTTGCGTTTAAAGTATGTGGGCAAATTGGCGTTACCAATAGCAATTTTAAACTTGGATTGATAATTGGGCCACCTGCTGATAAGGAATACCCAGTAGACCCAGTAGAAGTAGACACAATCAATCCATCTGCTTGGTAGTTTGCAACCAAATAATCATCAATGCTAAGTCCGAGCGTAAGCATTCTGGCAAACCCCCCCTTTGTCACCACGATATCATTGATTGCCGAGCCAACGTACGTCATTGTTTTTTCTCTTTTGATGATTGCCGCAATCATTAAACGTTCTTCAATGCGATAGTCATTATTTAAAATTTTATCTAATTTACTTTCAAGTTCCGCTAGTTCAATATCAGCCAAAAACCCTAATCTACCAATATTAATCCCGCAAACCGGAATATCTCGATCTGCTACTTTACGACAGGCATTTAATAAAGTACCATCGCCACCAATAGTCAAACCTATATCTATTTTTTCCTCAAGTAAATTTTCTGTACCTAAATGCGCATAACCTAATTCATCTGCAGCTTTTTGAGGCAATAATAATTTCACTTTTTTCGTTTTATAAAAATCAACAATACGCTTCAAAACTAAATCGGCATTTGTTTTATCTGTATTTGGAAAAACACCTATTGTAAACAAAAAATAATCGCCTCCAATTCTTTTATTTTAAACTACTATGCGCCTCATTGACAATAGCATTCACTTTTACTTGATCAATATCACTCTCATGTATGCTATCCAAATTTAAATGTAATAAATACTCGATATTTCCCTCTGGCCCTTTTACAGGAGAATACGTTAAGTTGATTGGCGTAAGGCCAATGCTTTGGCAAAAACCAATTACTTTATGAATCACTTCTTTATGTATTGCAGGTTCACGCACTACGCCTTTTTTACCAACTTTATCTTTTCCCGCTTCAAATTGTGGTTTAATCAAAGCTACAATTTCGCCCGTTGGTAATAAAAGCTCTTTTACTGCAGGCAAAACTTTTTCTAAAGAAATAAAAGCAACATCGATAGAGGCAAAATCCAATTTTTCCGCCAAATCACTAGGCTGGACATTTCTTATATTCGTCCGCTCCATATTGATTACGCGTTCATCCGTCCGCAGAGACCAGGCAAGTTGACCATAGCCGACATCAATCGCATAGACCTTGCTCGCCCCATTTTTTAAAGAACAATCCGTGAAGCCTCCAGTTGAAGCGCCAATATCAGCGACAACTTTATCTTTTAAACCAACGGAAAACTCTTTAATTGCTTTTGCTAACTTTAGGCCACCGCGACTTACATAACCAATACTATCACCAGTTACTTTGATATCGGCAGTATCTTTTACTAAAGTACCAGCCTTGTCTACCTTTTGTCCATCGACATAAACAAGCCCTGCCATAATTGAAGTTTTTGCTCGTTCACGACTTACGACCAAATTCCGCTCAACAATGAGCACATCTAATCTTTCTTTTGCCATACTATTTCACCGTACCTCATCTGACTTTATAAAAGCGCTTACTCTTTTTGCTATATTTTCACCACTTAGTGTATATTTTGCTAACAGATCTTTTCTCGGCCCCTGTTCAACAAATTTATCTGGTAAACCAAGCCTTAAAACCTTGGTTTGGGATATTTCATGATCATTTAAAAATTCTAATACCGCTGAGCCAAATCCACCAACCAATACATTATCCTCGACAGTAACAATATACTTTGTACGATTAGCAATAGCAAGTAGCATTTCCTCATCTAGTGGTTTGATAAACCGTGCATTCACGACCCCAGCTTCAATCCCAATATAGCCCAAAAACTCACTTGCTTGTTTACAAGCTTCTACCATGGATCCAATCGCAAAAAATACGAGATCATTACCTAGTTTTATCTCTTCGGCTACACCGATTGGTAAGGGTACTAACTCCTGATCTAGTTTCACACCAACACCATTACCACGTGGATATCTAAGTGCTACTGGTTCTTTTAACTGAAACGCAGTATATAACATGTGTTGTAATTCATTTTCATCTTTTGGTGCCATCAATGTAATGTTTGGCATATGCCTTAGAAAACTATAATCAAAGACCCCATGATGTGTTGGGCCATCTTCACCAACAATCCCCGCTCGATCTAAGGCAAATACAACCGGCAATTTTTGCAAACATACATCGTGAATAATTTGATCATACGCACGTTGTGCAAACGTTGAATAAAGTACAACAATTGGTTTCTTTTCTTGACTCGCCAAGCCCGCTGCAAGCGTCACAGCATGCTGTTCGGCAATACCAACGTCTAAAAAACGTTCTGGAAAACGATCAGCAAAACTTTTTAGACCAGTTCCAGTTGGCATCGCAGCCGTAATCGCAACAATATCTTCATCCTTATCAGCCAATTTCAGCAAAGCTTTACTAAAAACAGACGTATAGGATGGTATCGGATTGGTCGATTTTTTAATTTCACCAGTTTCTACACAAAATGGACCAACGCCATGAAATTTATCTGGCTCAAATTCCGCCGGAAAATATCCCTTACCTTTTTTCGTCAATGTATGAATCAAAATCGGCCCTTGCATTGTTTTTGCTTTTTCTAATACATCTGTTAAAAGTTCAATATTGTGACCATCTATTGGCCCCACATAGGTAAAGCCCAATTCTTCAAATAGGCCGCCCGGAACAAGCAAATATCGTAAACTATCTTTTAAGTGTTCTACAGCTTTTGCAACACTACCACCAATGGTTGGTATTCGCTTCAATAAAAATTCTAAATCATGCTTTACCTTGTTATACGTTGGCGCGGTACGCATTTTAGATAAATATTCTGATAAAGCACCGACATTTTTATCGATCGACATTTCATTATCATTTAAAATCACGATTAAATGTTTTCCTAAATCACCCGCATTATTTAACGCTTCGAAAGATTCGCCTCCCGTCATCGAACCATCCCCGATAACAGCAACGACATAGTTGTCTTTATGATTTAAATCACGAGCAATCGCCATACCTAGTGCAGCAGAAATTGATGTACTAGAATGACCAACACCAAAACTATCATAAATGCTTTCACTACGTTTGGGAAATCCTGTAATTCCACCTAGTTGTCTTAAACTTTCAAATTGTTCACGCCTACCAGTTAGAATTTTATGTCCATAAGCTTGATGCCCAACATCCCAAACAATTTTATCCTCCGGACAATCAAATACCGTATGTAAAGCAATCGTCAATTCAACAGTTCCTAAATTAGGTGCCAAATGCCCACCTGTTTTTGCTACTGTATTAAGAATAAGCTCGCGGATTTCTCCTGCGAGCTTATTCAGCTGTGCCAAAGAAAGATTTTTTAGTTGTCTAGGGCTGTCAATCGAACTTAATATATTACGCAAATTAAGTCACTTCCTTATAAAACTGCATATATATAAAATGCGACCACACTCTAAATAAAGTAAAATCAGCATTTCATTCAATGTTTTCTGAATATTATATCATATTATTCATTGAAAAAGTATTATTTTGTAAAAATGTAGGCTACAAAAAATCCTAGCAAGGCCCCTACAATCACTTCTATGGGGGTATGCCCCAATAATTCTTTTAAGCTAATATCATCAAATGTATTTTTTGAACTTAATTGCTTAACGATTCGATTAATGGCTTTTGCATGTTTTCCTGCTGCCTGTCTTACACCAGTTGCATCATACATAACGACACCAGCAAGCACTACGGCAATTGCAAAATTCGTTGATTCTACACCTTCAACCATCCCAATTGCCGTACTCAAACTAACAACAAGGGCAGAATGAGAGCTGGGCATGCCGCCAGCACCAAACATACGTTCAATACTGAATTCTTTTAGTATACAATAATAAACCAGCATCTTCAATAGTTGAGCCAAAGCCCAAGCAATCATTGATACCATTAAAATTTTATTGTCTACAATTGCTGTAAGAAAGGAATTCAATTATTTCACCTCAACTGTTACGTGATATAAGATAATTCACAATGATACGTAAAAATTCTGCTTTCTCACTAAAGATATTTAATGCTTCCAAAGCATTGTTAACTGCATCATTTGCCATTTCTTTTGCTTTTTCTATAGAATACAACGATACATAGGTTGATTTATGATTGCGTTCATCACTACCAACTGGTTTACCGATATTTTCTTCTGTCCCAACCACATCTAGAATATCATCTGTTATTTGAAAAGCTAAGCCAAAATTATCTGCATAGCAAGTAAGTGCAAACAGTTGTTCCTCTGTCGCATTTGCTAAAATAGCACCTGAACGAATTGCTGTTTGGAATAATGCACCTGTTTTTGCTTGGTGCATCAGCTTAAGCCGATCAGCTGTAATAGATTTATTTTCAGATAGCAAATCTATCGCCTGTCCACCGACCATTCCAGTTTGTCCAGCCGCTTTACTCATTTCACCAATCACTCTGACTAAATTGGCAGGTTCTACATCTCTTTGGCTTGCCATTACTTCAAAAGCCATTGTGAGTAACGCATCACCAGCCAAAATAGCCATCGCATCGCCGTAAACTTTATGATTGGTAAGTTTGCCCCGCCGATAATCATCATTATCCATTGCTGGTAAATCATCATGAATCAGCGAATATGTATGAATCATCTCAAGTGCACAAGCTACTTTTAAATATTTACTCCCCTTTTCGCCAACCGCCTCTGCTGCCGCCATAAGAAGTATCGGTCTTAACCTTTTACCCCCAGCCATTAAACTATATTGCATCGCCTCACAAAGTATAGGCTCAATAGATTCATCCTCCTGAAGTATGTTTAAAAGTTCTGCTTCTATTAAATGTATTTTTTCACTACAATATTCTTTAAACATGCGTTATTCCTCCCCCATATCAAAAACAGTTTCAGTAATTTTCCCCTTGGTTTCTTTTAATAACTTATCTATTGCTTTTTCGGTGTGATCTAATTGATCCATACAAACTTTTGATAACATAACCCCTTGGGAATATTTTTCCAGTAAATCTTCTAAATTGCTATCACCAAGCTCTAGCTGTTTTACAATATTCTCTAATTTTTCCAAACCTTCTTCAAAAGAAATCTTTTTACTTACTGCGCGTGCCACGTTTTCCGACTCCCTTCTTTACCTTAGTTACCGTTGCTTCTATACTTCCGTCACTCAATACTACTTCTATATTTTGCCCAGTTGTTATATTTTGAACACTTCTTACGACTTGCTCTTCCATTTTAACGACACTGTACCCACGTGCCACAAGTGCCAACGGATTTAATATATTTAACTTTTCCAATAAAATATCTAAATTATGGTGTTTAGTTAGTAAAATAGTCTTCTTTAACTGTTCCAATTTTTCAAATTGTTCATCTAAATGTTGCCTTTTTTGATTTAAGATCAAGTGAGGATTTTTTAATACTTTATTTTCGGAACAAACCGCTAAGCGATTACGTTTTTCCCGTAAACTTGTATAAATTTGATTACTTAATCGTTCTTGTAAGTTTTGTATATATCGCAATAATTCATGCGTATCTGGCACGATCAGCTCGGCTGCTTGCGACGGTGTTGCCGCGCGAACATCACTCACAAAATCAGCCAACGTAAAATCTGTTTCATGTCCCACGGCAGATACAATTGGAATCTTTGAATGATAAATTGCTCTGACAACTCGTTCATCATTAAACGACCATAAATCTTCCATTGAACCCCCGCCACGCCCCACAATAAGAATATCTACTGGATAGTTTGTATTAAACACTTCAATTGCATGCATTATTTGTTCAGCCGATTCACTACCTTGGACTTGAACAGGATATATTCTAAGTTCAATCTTAGGATTACGCCGTTTTGAAACTGTAAAAATATCACGCAACACAGCGCCTGTTGCCGATGTGATAATTCCAATTGTCTTTGGAAAATAAGGTAAGGTTTGTTTATGTACGACATCAAACAGTCCTTCCGCTGTTAACTTTTCTTTTAATTGTTCAAAGGCTAGGCTAAGCTCACCGACACCTTCTGGAAATAAATCATTGATATAAAGTTGGTACTGGCCATCACGTTCAAACACTGTCACATAGCCATTGGCAACAATTTTCATTCCATTTACTGGTGTAAATTTTAAATATTGTGCTTTACTCTTAAACATGACAGCTTTGATACTGGCTCCTGCATCTTTTAACGTAAAATAACAATGTCCAGAATAATGACATTTAAAATTCGATATTTCACCACGTATTAAAACACTCCTGAGTGTTTTATCGTTATCCATAAACACTTTTATGTGTTTGGTTATTTCACTTACACTATAAATACTCACTGTCAGCCCTCTATAAACTAATTTCATCATAATAAAAAAACCAGACCGAAGCCTGGTAAATACCACTTATATTAGATAGCAGTATTGCTCCATACATATCCAACTATACTGCTAATCTAAACACTACTCTATGACGAAAACTAGCCCTTCTCAATCATCGCACCTAAAATACCATTGACAAATCTAGCTGAGGCATCGGTACCAAATGTTTTTGCTAACTCAACCGCTTCATTAATGATAATATTGGGCGCTAATTTTTCATCGCTAAACTTCAATTCAAAAACAGCCATTCTCGTAATATTACGATCAACACCAGGCATACGGTCAACTTTCCATTCAGTAGAATTTTTCGCAATAATCGCATCAATTTCTTCTAAATGGTCTTGTGTACCATCAACGATTACATTTGCATATGTTTTAGCACTATCGCTCAGATTATTACTTAAACTATCACTTTCACTTAACACAGCATTCATTGCATCAACTTTATCAATTTTATTAAAATCTAATTGAAATAATGCTTGTAAAGCTACTTCTCTAGCTTTTCTACGACTCATAAACTACCTTCCTTTTTAAAACACTTTTTAATTGTCATATGAAGAAATTCATCAACATGATATGATATCACATTATTCATCAATATGTAACTATATTTTATAATTAAATCTAGTTTAACGTTTAAATCCTGGTGGTATTATTTTTTCTACAATATCCATTAGATCATCCTTTTCATCTACTCTTTTCCCGACAAAGAGTCCGATGAGCCCACAGATCATAATAAATAGTGTTTTGAAAAAGCCAAAAAGAAGAATAGATATCCCTATAATAATCCCTAATATAGTACCAACCAATTTCCCTCGATGATTATGCCATGCCTCTTCTAGCAATAGCTTAATGTCCATCTTTCCACCTCTTTATCTCGCAAACAGTTCTTGTTTATACGACACGTTGCTTTTGAAGATTCGCATTTGATACATTTTCAACTAATACATCAATTTCATCAACATCAATACCAACTGTATTTTTTAATTTTTCTTTTACTAACTGTTGCATTTGATCAGAAATTTCCGGCACATTACTTTCTGGACCGACAACAATTTTAAGTTTAAGTTTCACATCTGTATCTTCAAGGTTTTCCTGCTTATTGGTTTTCACAATGACATCAATTTTCACGTCACGCACACCTTTAATACTACGAGCTACTTTGTCCACTAAAGTTTTAATTGCAACAATCGCAACGCGGACATCTCCGAGCATTCCATGAATAACAATCGCTTCAGCCGATGACTGGAATTTGCCTGAACTAAAACTCACTTTGAATAATCGTAGACTAATCAGCATGAAAATAAATGCGATTCCACCTGTTTCCCAGCGTGAAAGCAAAAAGAGCAAGTTTGTCCATACAACATCTTCAGGAAAAAATCGTAATGTCAAAACAATGACGCCTAAAGATACAATCGTCATAGCTAATGTATACATAGCTAACATCATACGATCAATAATCAACATACAACCATGTCACTTCCTAACGCACTCTTACTTCATCATCTTTATTATCTGCTTGAAAACCAACGCCTTGTACATGCACATTGACTTCTACAACACTCAAGCCTGTCATGCTTTCGATAGAACGTTTTACATTTTCCTGTACAGTTAAAGCAACATCAGGAATACGCACACCATAATTCACAATAATGTATAAATCTACAGCCGCTTCACGTTCACCAACTTCAACTTTTACACCTTTTGCAAAGTTTTTCTTTCCTAGAATCTCAGCAATACCTCCAACAAGACCACCACTCATCGCAGCAATACCCTCTACTTCAGTCGCTGCAAGACCGGCAATAATGCTTACTACTTCATCAGCTATACGAATGGATCCAACGCTGCTATTTTCGGCTCTATCTACTTTGTTATCCATGATTAAACCTCCAATATTATATAATAAATTATTTAATCTTAAGCTATAATTAAATTATAACAAACAAATAAAAATTATACAAACAAAATACATATATATTAAGGTTTCGCGCTGATAGTAATGTCTTCTTGCTTCATACTAGTCATTCGACAAATAACATCAGCAACTTGGATAACTTCATCTTTTGTTAATGTGTTCGCTTTTACAATTGCGTTCACTGAATTTTCACGATAAAAGACCAATGCATCCGCAAAACCTTTTGCTTTTATTAAATTTTCCATTTCAGTTTCACGTTGCTTTTCCTGTACCATTTTCATTACGTTTTCCTGCGCAATGTGTCGATCTTCTTCAGAACTTGCATTTTTAATCGCATCGCGAAGTAAATCAGAATGTTCGCTCCTCAACTTATCACGTTCTAGGCGATATTCTGTAAAAAAGTCTACCTTAGCCTGTGTTTCCGAATCAAATACTTTTACAACCTGCATTGCATTTGTTTTATCAGCTTTTACTTGTTCCTTATGTTCTTTCAATACCATACTACTTATCATCATCACCAATACTAGGCAAAAACATACTAGTAACCATTTTTTTAATGATTTTATCACAATAAACATAGGCTATACCTCACTTTCGTTGTGGTAAAACAGTAATTTTATAACTTGCAATCCCTAAGCCAGTTTCGACCGCCTTCGTTAAATTTGCTTTTACAACCGAATCAGCAGCTCCATCCGCAATAACCAATACGCCTTTTATTTCAGGATTTATTTCTCGCAATATAACGGGTTTATCAATTCCGTTTTCTTTATTGACCAACACTTGTTGATTCTCTTTGATCTCTGTAGTTGTCCTTACACCACCGGAGGTATCTTTTTCTTGTACCGTTTTCGTTTCTTTCACAATGTTTTTCTCATGCTCCTGCCTCGAACTACCTTCCACCGTAATACTAACGGCCACATTACCCGCTCCTTTTGTTCGTGACAACAGTTGGGTAAGCTTATTTTCTAAATTTTTCTCATAACTAGTATCATCACCTTTACTCGTAACCAATGCAGCATCTTCTTTTGTTTCTGGTACTGGCACAAATTTTGACGATAATAGATTTCCATCAAAGAAGCTGCCAAAGATTAAAAGTAGAACACCAATCAACCCCAGCCAAATCACTCTTATATTTAAACCATGATTTTGTAAAAATCCTTGTATAGTTTTTATTCTCTCTTGCAATTCACTCATCAGCCTATCTCCTCACTCCAAAATTTTACATCAATTCTTTCAGTTGGGATTTGATATAACTCCGACAATGTATGTAAAATCATATTTTTCAATTGATTGTTTAATTCCAACTGACGTATATTTTTTTTCTTATTCAAATCAATTTTATCTATAGTTTCAACCTCTTTATTTAAAATGGGCTTAACAAAAACCTGTACACTCTGTATCATCTTACTTTTATCTTTATAACGCTTATTTTTCATATCCAATACTACTTTTACAGCTTTAACTCCATGTAAGGATTCAACAGTTAGCTTCATTTGATTTTCTAATTCTTTTTTATACGTTGTATAAATCAATTGCTCTCTTTTTTCTTTACCACCATCTAAATTCGAATTTATTTCATTTGAAGGTTGTGCCTTAAAACTCGGAATTGCTTTTAACTTAAAATCTTTAGTTAAAAAATCTATCATAGGGTTTAAGATTGCCAACATAATAAGTAGTCCAATGATTAGGCGTATAAACTTTTGCATAGCACTGCTTGGTAAAATTAATTCTAAGAAGGCAGCAAATAATACGAGCATCATCAGGCCTTTTACCCAGCTAGTTATCGTCTCTATCATCAAAACACCACCATTTTTATTAACGCAACATTAAACTCATGCTACTAGCACCAATAATCATCGTTATAGTTAAAAAAAACATCAAGATAACTGTTAGCAAAGCGCCCGCTACCAAAAACAAATGGTCTCCCATAGAAGTTAAGCATTTTGCTAATTTATAATCTCCCATCGGTTCTATTAAAGCCCCTGCAATCTTCATAATAAAAGCAAGCGAAGATATTTTTACCATCGGCAATAAACAAATAATTCCAATCACGATAACCCCAAAGATTCCAATAGAATTTTTGAGTAATAAAGAAGCGCCCATTATTAGTTCTACCGTATCAGCAAACACTTTACCTACGACAGGAACAAAGGTAGCCGTTGCAAACTTTGCAGTACGAAGCGTAATACCATCCGCAATTCCACCTGCAACCCCTTGAATTGTAATAACACCAATAAAAATTGCCATGGTAAAGCCTAGTAAAATCATACTGGATTGTTTAAAAATACTAGTTAAGTGTTGTAATTGATATTTATCTGTTAAATAATTTACACAAGTTAATGCCGCACTAATGAGTAAAAAAGGAAAAACAATGCTTTTTACGACGATACTAACACTACTAACCAACAATAGCATCAAAGGTGTGAACAATGCTGCAGTTGTAACTGACCCCATACCAGCGAGTAAGGTAATCAGTAGTGGCAACAGGGCTTCCATAAAAGAAACCATATGTTCAATTGCAGTTGAGGCAATTTTTAATATATTATAAAACGCAGTTAGGGCAATCACAGCTAAGAAAGCAAAACATACACTGTAGGTTAGTACGGCAATACTTGATTTGCCAAACGAATTCTGTAAATTTTGCAACATCGCACTTAATACTGCTAAAAACAATAATTTTCCGATCAAATGCATATTAGCGATCATTTCGGCAAAGATTCTTTTCGCAACCAATTGCGCAACTGCTTGAAAATCCAAACTGAGCCCTTTACTGATTAATTCTTTTACCGTTGTAAGATTCAGCAGTGGGATATCTTCTTCTAGCTCTTTATTCATTGAAACAATAAACTGGTTAATATGATCCACCGATAAATCTTGAAAAACCTGTCCAACGATGAAAGCTGTATCATTTTTTTCTGGTTCGTTTGCATTTGCATTTACACAAAATATACTTAAAAAGAAAACCATCAAAAATATTCTCATTTTATCACCCTATGGCAGTAATTTTACAATCGTATCTATCACCAATGCAATAATCGGTATTGCCATCACCATCACCATCACTTTACCAGCAAATTCAATTTTTCCAGCGATAGCTCCCTCGCCTGCATCTTTACATACCTGCGCACCAAACTCCGTAATATAAGCAATACCAATAATTTTTAATAATGTATTTAGGTACATCATGCTGATATTTGCCTTTTCTGCTAAATCGTAAAACAATTGTAATACCACCTGAACCTTATTTAATATGATTAAAAATATAACAATCGTTAATGTTAAGCTTAATTGGATGGCAAATTCCGGGCGATCTTTTTTCATCATAAGAACTAACATGGTCACAATAAATCCGATGCCAACAATTTTAATGATTTCCATAGGCCACCTCTTACGACAGTTTGAAAACATCTTGCACCGTATAAAACAATTTTCCAAGGAGCTGAACGACCCATAATAAAACCAATGTAAAACCTGCCAATGTACATAAGTGGGCCATATCTTCTTTGCCCGCTTGCTTTAATGCAGTGTGAAAAACTGAGATTAAAATACCAACGCCTGCAATTTTAAATAATAAATCTAACCCCATAAACACACCTCCTAAAATACAAACTCACTAAAAGAGTAAAAGGACTATCATTAAACTGCCACATACACCGAGATATCGATACATTTTACTATTTTTATCTCTGAGAGCGGTTGCTTCACCTTCTAGTATTTCTAACCGCTTTTGAATCATCGTTAAATACTTTTGTTGTTCTTCTCGATTCATTTCACCAAGATGACAACCAAAAAGGAGTAATACTTCACAATCTTCTTTTGTTAACGACAACTTATTTCTATGTAAAATCAAACTTTTTTGAATTGCTTCTTGGGGCAGTAATAAATAATTATTCTTTAAAAGGTTAGCGGTCGTAATAAAAAAATTTGTTACCTCCCGATTCGCCCCCATTGCACAGTTCATTAAGCTATCGCTTAACGGCATCACGGTATAATTCATGTATGATTTTAAAGATACAATACAACTGAGTACTTGACGCAAATTATTTGGGCGCTTGATATAGCGTTTTGCTATTGAAAACCCGAGGTAACTTCCAGCAAAAATAACAAAAATACTCCCAACCAATTTCAGTAGCATAAGAATGCTCCCTTTTCATTTTATCTTAAAAATAAAACAGCTTCATCTTTAACCGAAATAATTTCTTTCACCGTTCCAATTTGAGGTTGATCCGTTAGTACCAAGTATCGATCAAAGTATTTTTCTTCAATCAACAGCCTGACGTATGGACGGTATTTAATAGATTCAATACTATCGCCATGCACACTGGTGATTACACTAACCCCAGCATGCAATGCCTCACTAAGGGCAACCACATCTTCTTTTCTGCCCAATTCATCCGTAATAATCACATCAGGCGCCATTGAGCGGATCAGCATTAGAATCCCTGTTGATTTTGGGCAGCCATCTAAGACGTCTACACAATCACCTATATCAAGCGTGGGAATCCCATTTTTACAAGCAGTAATCTCTGAACGTTCATCAACAACCCCAACTTGTACACCCCTAAAATTTATTTTTTTACTACCCAAACTCCGCACGATATCACGCAATAATGTTGTTTTTCCACAGCGAGGTGGAGCAATAATCAGCGTACTAAAAATCCGAGTATCATGATCAATTAAATATGGCATTATCGGTACAGCACAATTTTTCATTTCGCGAGAAATACGAATATTCATTGAGCTTATATTTTTTATTGCTTTCAAATTACCGTCATTTAAAATTGCTTGTCCGGCAATGCCAACTCTATGCCCACCTTCTAATGTAATATAGCCCATTCTTAACTCTTGTTCTAACGCATAGAAAGAATTTTTGCTCATCGCTTGTATGGTATGCATAACATCGGCTTCACTGCAAATGTACCCTTGCTGAAAATCGCTATTTAATTTCCCATTCTCTTGCACTGCATAATTACAGTTCGGCAACACAAGCTGTAAAGAACGATTGGCGCGTAGCCTTATTTCAATGATACTTCTCATCACAGCTTTATCTACTTGTTGTAATAGATGCGTAATCGTAAGCGGCAAATACGGATAAATATCACGTTGAATTTTTTCGAGAATAGATACCATGACATTTCCACCTTTCTTTACATAGATATGGTAAACATAACGATTTTAGTACAAAAAAATAGAGCGTATTCAATAAATTTACTTTATCAAATACACCCTACAGATTATTTTATCCCAAATTGCTATTATAAGCCTGGATTTTCCGAGTAAGTATGGGAATCATATTCACCATCTCGATCGATTTCATATACACAGTCGCCATCGATAATATTATCATACACTACACTACGACAATGCGGACAAGTCACTTCTACTTCTTCTCTAGAATCTAAAATATCCGACTCAAAAGAAACATCTTCATGGCAAACTGGGCATTGCATTTCTACAAATTCATCCGCAACATTTGCACATTCTTCATAAAAATCTTCTTCTAACTCATTTAAATCTTCATCCAATGTTTCTACATAAGTTTCTAAATCTTGCTGTACCATATGGATATCTTGTACATCGTTTGCCATGTCTTCTAGTACATCAATAATATTTAAAATAACCTTACCTTCTGGCGTCTTTTCATTTACATTTAAACCTTTCGTTAATCCATGTAAATAAGCAACTCTTTCTTTTACATTTGTCATAATAGCATTTACCTCCATTGCATTTCACTTTGCGGAACTATAGCTATTATGTCCATAATATAAAGTTTCTTATGCTAACAAAATAGAAATCCGATGAAAAATCATCGGATTTCTAAAAGATTTCTTATGCTCTTTCGATGTAGTTACCAGTACGAGTATCAATACGTAAAACATCGCCTTGATTGATAAATAATGGTACACGCACGGAATAGCCTGTTTCAAGTTGCGCCATTTTTGTAGCACCCTGTGCAGTATCCCCACGAACACTTGGATCACAATCTGTTACTTCTAAATCTACGGAATTAGGTAAATCAACACCAATAATTGTACCTTTAAAAGAATTAAGCGTAATATCCATATTTTCTTTTAAGAATTTTAAAGCATCTCCAAGTTGTTCTTTGGCAAGTTCACTTTGCTCATATGTTTCATTATCCATAAAAGTATACATGCCATCATTTTCATATAAAAATTGCATTGCACGACTTTCAATATGTGCTTTTGGTAATTTCTCATTTGGATTAAATGTACGTTCAACAACTGCGCCAGTTTTTACATTTTTAATTTTTGTTCTTACGAACGCAGCACCTTTACCAGGCTTTACGTGTTGGAAATCAACGATTTGCCATACACCATTATCAAACTCAAGAGTTAAACCAGTTCTAAAATCACTACTAGATATCATTATTTACGTCCTCCATTGATAACCCTTTTCTATCAAGGGTTACCTCCAATTTCTATTAACTGTTTACTACTACTAGTCAATACTTGACAACCAGTATTTGTAACCACAACAGTATCCTCAATTCTTACGCCACCAAAATCAGGCAAATAAATCCCTGGTTCAACAGTAACAATCATATTTTCTTCTAGCTTATCACAAGTACTAGACGGTGACAACCTTGGAAGTTCATGTATTGCTAAACCAACACCATGACCTAAGCCATGACCAAAAAAACTACCATATCCAGCATCTATAATAAATTGTCTAGCAACAGCATCAATTTCTTTTCCTGATTTACCAGCTTCCACCGTTTGTACGCCTAATAACTGGGCATCCAATACGTTGTTGTAAATCTCCCGTTGTTTGTCGTTAGCCCTACCAACACAAACCGTGCGCGTAATATCAGAATGATACCCCTGATAAACGGCACCAAAATCCATGGTAACCAAATCACCTTCCACAATCATTTTATCAGTTGCTAGCCCATGAGGTAAGCTACCCCGGACACCAGAAGCCACAATGGTATCAAAGGCTGGTTTTGATGAACCTAATCGTCGCATACACATTTCTAATTCTGCAGCTACAATTAGTTCACTTACACCAGGCTTAATGACAGTCAAGATATAATCAAATGCAGCATCACTAATTGCGACAGCCTTTCTGATTTTTTCTATTTCTAGATCATCTTTGACCACTCTAAGCTGATCTAAACCAACTGCTTTTAATTTAAAAGTACTTAAATGTTGTGCTAAGATAGAAAACTCATTATAAGTAAAAGAATCACCCTCAAAGCCAACTTTAGTTATTGGTTCAAGTTTTATTTCTTCTGAAACTTTGTTTAGAATACTTTGGTGATGCTCGATAATTTCAAATAAACTTGCTTCTTTCGTCGCTTGTTCAATATACCGAAAATCTGTAATTAACTTAGCACTGGATTTTGTAATCAGCAGAATACCATCCGTACCAGAAAAGCCACTAAAATAAGTAACATTTTCCAATTTGTTAATTACAACCGCTTCTAAACCTTGATGCTCTAAAAAACATCTTAATTTAGCTAAACGAGCTTTCATTTGCCCGCCTCCCTATTCAATTCCCTAATTACCACTTGCAATGCTGCAAAATAACTATCTGCACCAAAACCACATATTTGTCCGACAACAACTGACGCAATAACCGAATGATGTCTAAATTCTTCACGTTTATGAATATTAGACAAATGCACTTCAATTGTAGGCACAGAGATTGCCGCAATCGCATCACGAACCGCTATACTGTAATGTGTAAATGCAGCTGCATTTAAAATAATATAAGCGTATTGACCATTTGCTGCTTGAATCGCATCTACTAGCACACCTTCATGATTTGTTTGCATAGCATCTAATGCAAAGCCTGCTTTGCTTGCTTCTTCTTTCAACATGCTATTTATGTCATCAATTGTGGTTGATCCATAAATTTCTGGTTCACGTTTGCCTAATAAATTCAGATTAGGCCCGTGTAATACTAAAATTTTATTCAAATTCATCCCAGCCTTAAACCAAAATATGCTTTTATATTTTACCACAAATTCACCTTTATGCCTAGAATATATTTTAAATATAACGTGGATTACCTTATATTTTCAATGATTTCTTTAAAAATTGGTGCAGCTACATCACCACCAGACAAACCATCTTCTACAAATACAACCACCACATATTGGGGCTCGTCGATCGGAGAAAAGCCGACATACCAGGCATGACTAATGCCTTTGCCATCAGCACTTTTTCTGCCTGTTTCAGCTGAACCAGTTTTTCCCGCGGATCCACCATTTTCTATCCAAGCGGCTTGACCAGTACCATATTGATTTACAGCGATCATCATTTTTTTGATTTCTTCCGCTGTATGCAAAGAAAAAATGCGTTTTGCCTGCGACTGTTTTCGAATTTTAAATTTTTCACCATCTTCATTTATACTATAATCAACCAAAACCGGATTCACCTGAATTCCATGGTTTACAACGGTTGAGACAAGTGCTGCCATTTGCATTGGCGTTACTTCACACTCACCCTGGCCAATCGATAAATTTGCCAATTCCCCGCGGTAAATATTATCTTTGCTGGGTAGGTTCCCCGACATTTCATTATAAAATTGCAACCGAGTTGTATTGCCAAAACCCAGTTTTTTTGCATATTCGATTAAACCCTTCATACCAATTCTCAGCCCAACTTCAATAAATATAGGATTACTAGAGTATGCCATAGCATCTTGAAAAGTAATTGTCCTCGTTCCTGTTTTATAATCCCAGCGCCTAAATTCCGTACCATCTACATCAATATAGCCTCTATCAATAAACTTTTCATCAATGTTCACTAATTTTTTTTCTAAGGCGGCGATGGCAACAACTAATTTAAATACCGATCCTGGTTGATAGGCAGAGATAGCCCGATTTAATAAGGCACCATTATCTCCAGTTAAATACTGATCTAATTGTGTTGCATTAAAATTGGGCCTTGATACCATTGCGAGAATATCACCTGTATGAGGGTCCATGACAACCACCGCACCTTTTTGTGCATGTTGATCAAAAACTTTTTCCACCACCTTCTGCACGGAATCATCTAAGGTTAAAACCAAATCATGTTTTTCAGCTTGCTTTGCTAAATTAATTTGTTTGTATTTTAACCCTGGAATCAACTTACTTCTCGCATCAAGGAAGGCTGCTAAATATTTTTGATTACCAAGTTTCAGTTGATCATCATACATCGCTTCTAAACCACTCATGCCGCGGTTATCTGTTAAATTGCAATAGCCAATGAGGTGACTTGCAATATCACTGTAACGATTCTTTGCCTCATGAATCACAACCCCATCAAGATTTTGATTTTTAATTTCGATCGCGATATTCTTTGGGATATTGTCTATCAGCTTTATCGGCTTAACCATTTGCTCCACTCTAGTATTTAAAAATATGGAAGATCCTGTATTATACTTTGCAAGTGTCTGAATACAGGCATCTTTATTTTTTAATTGACTGGGAAATAATGTAATGTCATATTGTTTATTTCGGTTTGTTAATGGCTTTAAATTGCGATCAAATATTTCACCTCGATCATGATCTAATTCAACTTCTTGCACTCTGCTGAATAACCCCAAAATTGCTAACTCATTACCAATAATGCCTTGTAAATATAATAGCCGCATAAAAAGAGCAATGCCAATAACAGAAAATATAAGCAGTACACAATAAATTCGTTTCACAGAAAAAGCCATACCATTCACCTCCCGTAAATAGTATGGCTTGATCCAGTTTATTTTAATAAAATATTAATTATGCTTCCACGTATTTCAACTGTTTCAATGGAAAATGATCAAGAATCTCTCGAACTTCATCGTAAGTATCTGGCGTAGTCCTAACAATAACAATTCCTTCTCGTTTATCAAGCGTACTTACCATGCCTAAATATTCATAACCTTCCATAATTCGATTAAAAAAATTGATATCTTTCGGATTAATTTTTATTTTCACTAGCTCTTTCATAATTTTCCTTCCGTCTCAGCATAGAGTAAGGCTCTACTGGTTCATGCATGGAAATTCTAATGATTTGTTGCGCATGCGGTGCAACTTCAATTGGATTATTTTCTTCGTCCAACATATCCTCAATATTTTGGATAAACGTATTGCCTGTTGGTTGAATAATTTCAATTTCTTGGCCGCGCTTCATATTATTTCGCTGCTCAATCGTAGCATATTTCGTTTTTTCATCATATCTGAGCACTAAACCGATAAAATCACTTGTTTGCGTATAGGAAGATGATCCATATATTTGATCTTCCTCAGTTGGTCGATTAAAATAAAAGCCCGTCGTATATTCTCTATGCGATACTTTTTGTAATTCGTCGAGCCATTCATCCTTCATTACGAATTTTTCTGGATCCTCAAAATAACTATCGATCGCTTGGCGGTATGCTTTCACAACACTTGAAGCATAATGTACACTCTTCATGCGACCTTCGATTTTTAAACTATCGACGCCACTCTCAATCACTTTATCAATATGTGGTAATAAACACATATCTTTTGAATTAAAGATATACGTACCGCGTTCATCTTCAAGCACTGGAAAGTATTCGCCTGGCCGTTTCTCTTCTACCAAGTTATATTTCCATCGGCAAGATTGTGCACAGCTGCCACGATTAGCATCACGCCCTGTAAAGTAATTACTCATCAAACAACGACCAGAATAAGAAATGCACATAGCACCATGAACAAACATCTCTAATTCTACATCACATTTTTCACGAATTTCTTTAATCTCTGTTAACGATAATTCGCGCGCTAACACAACGCGAGTTGCCCCCATAGCTTTCCAAGCATTAACGGACGCCCAATTCGTATTGTTTGCCTGTGTACTAATATGAATATGTAATTTAGGCGCTACTTCCCTGGCAATCGTAAATACCCCGAGATCTGCCACTAAAATAGCATCCACTTCGATAGACTCCAAATAACGCAAATAATCCGGCAATTTTTCTAAATCGCTATTATGAGGATATATATTTACGGTCACGTACACTTTCTTATTTAAACTATGGGCAAATTCTACCCCTTCTTTTAATTCCTCATTGCTAAAATTACCACCAAATGCGCGCAGTCCAAATGCTTTTCCGCCTAAAAATACAGCATCGGCACCATAGATCAATGACATTTTTAACTTTTCCAAATTACCAGCTGGAGCTAACAGCTCAGGTTTTTTCAACATTTTTCCCCCTATGATAGGAAACAGCAAGACCATCTCCATTTTCATAAATCGTCGTCGTAAATTCGGAATGATTCGTTACTGTTTCAATATATTCTCTCAATCTAGCCACAATCGTTTTATAACGTCGTGGCGGTTTTTCCTCGCTTTGCACATAGCCGCGAAATAAAACATTATCAGCGATAATTACGCCACCGTCAGCAAGCATCGGCAAAACTTTATGAAAATAATTCAAATATTGTCCTTTGGCCGCATCAATAAAAACCAAATCATACACATCGACCAGTTTATCTAGTAGCTGCGCCGCATCACCGATCATGATCTGAACATTGTTAGCATAGGCCGAATCATCAATAAAATTTCTAGCAACGTTCGCGCGTTCTTCACTTAATTCCAATGTCGTAATCTGGACATCCTCAGCACTATTTTTTGCGATCAATAGCGCTGAATATCCAATTGCTGTGCCGATTTCTAAGACATTATGTGGTTTTTTATCCGCAATAATTTTTGTTAATACAGCTTTACCATTCTCATTGATAATTGGCACACGATACTCTTGTGCATATGTTTCCATTTTCTTTAATAATTGATCCATTTTATTGTATCCTATCTATTTCTTTCAAATGTTCCTCATAGGTTTTGCTAAAATGGTGTTTTCCATTCTTATCAGCAACAAAATATAAATATTCTGTTGGCTCTGAATATAAGACTGCTTTAATCGAAGCAATTCCTGGATTCGCGATTGGCCCTGGCGGCAATCCCATATGTTGATAAGAATTATATGGTGATTCAATTTTTGTATCTTGTACAGTAAGCTCCGGTTTAGCATACCCTAGGATATATTGAATCGTTGCACAAGACTGCAATGGCATAAACGCGCGTAAACGATTCATAAATACCTGTGCAATAATTGGGCGATCACTGTCTACTTGTGCTTCTTTTTCTACCAATGAAGCTAGAATAATGACTTCACGAATGTTAAGCCCTAATTTTTCTGCACGAGTGCGCATCTCTGTTGTAAATTGACCATCAAATTGTTTTGACATCATTGCTAATATATCTTTGGCAGTTTGTCCATTCGCAACTTGATAAGTATCTGGAAATAAAAATCCTTCCGCGCGATACTTGCTGTCGGCATTCATGGTCATGTAGTCATAGGGCGCATAATTTTTTGCTAAATTTTCAAATTCACTTGCTTTTGCGATTCCTTTTTCTTCGAGCAACTTGCCAATTTGATCCACATTATAACCTTCTGGAATCGTAAGATTAAATGCTGACGTTTTCCCCTGCGCTAAGATCTCAATAATTTCAGAATAGGTCATTTTTTTATTGAAAGCATAATCACCAGCTTTTAAACTACTGTCTAAACCATGAATTTTAGCCATAATTCTAAAACCCAAAGTCCCATCTGTAACACCGTTTTCATAAAGCAAATTTGCAATTTTTTCCGCATTCATCCCTGGTTTTATTTTTAGATAAACATCAGCTGTTTTACTTTGGCTAACATGAACATTTGCAGATTTTTGCGTATGCAAGATACCATAGGCAAAAACCAAGCATACAAAAGCCAGTAAACAACTAATAATCAGCCATTTTGACAATTGTTTCTCTTCTTTTCCTTCAAGCACGAATTTCATCCCCTTTATCCACTAGAATGTCTATAGAACACCATTAGTACATTATACACAAAACGACAAAAAAAATGAAGGGTGAAATTCAATTCATTATAAATTGTAATAAAAAAAGACTACCAGCCCTTCAAAATAAGGTCTAGCAGTCTTCGTCTAAAGTTAGCGATAGAAATTATTCAGCGTCTTCAGCTTCCATTAAAGCATCATATGCTTTTTGAACAGCTTCATACTCTTCATCTGTTGGTTCGATATATTCTTCTTCTCCAGCTTCATTGGTTATGATTTTAGCGATGAATGCATCTTCATCTTCACAACCGCAGCCACAATCACAATGTTCTTCGCCACATTCGTCGTCGGAAATACCAACTAAAAGTGCGAATTTTTGATCGCCTACAGGAATAATTAATTCTTCGCGATAGTAGAATTCATTACCTTCTTCATCGGTCATAACAACCACTAACTCTTCATTTTCATCGATTATATCATTTTCTTTATCTGCCATTGGCTTCACCTCATCATTTATTTTAAACCATATTATGATTCAATATTAGACTATACTAGAAGAACATAGCTGTCAAGCTTTGCTATCTAGGTATCCTTGTAGGATAAACACTGCCGCCATTTTATCTATTACTTTTTTACGTTTTGCACGACTCACATCCGCAGCAATCAATGATTTTGTCGCTGCAACAGTGGATAATCGTTCATCCCAAAAAATAATATTTGCCTCCGGACTCACTTCTTTTACCTGCTCACTAAAAACCTTTACGAGTTCTCCACGTGGGCCAATCGTACCGTTCATATTTTTCGGCATACCCACAAGCAAAGTATTGGTTTCGTATTCCTTCATCAACTCTTGCAATTTATTTAAATCTTTTTCAAGAGATGTCCTTCTGATGGTTTCAACACCTTGGGCAGTAAACATCAATTCATCACTTACTGCAATTCCAATCGTCTTATCACCCACATCAAGTCCTAGTATACGCATCTTGCCTCCAAAATATACGAACTTACATCATTTTATTTTTCTTCTTTGATATAAGCTTGAATTAATTCTTCTAATAACTCATCTCGTTCTAATTTACGTATCATACCCCTAGCATTATTATAGCTAGTTACATAGGCAGGATCTCCTGAAAGCAGATAACCAACTAATTGATTAATAGGATTATAGCCTTTTTCACGCATGGATTTACATACCTCTTTGATAATCAATGCGGCCTCATTCGGTTCCTCCGCACCAACCTTAAACATCATAGTTTCTTCCATATTTGCCATCTTGAGCATCCCCCTCTCGTATATTATCTACTACCTTACGTATTATATTCTGCCTAACTACATGATTTCCTTCAAAAAATCATAATTAAAATAAAATAGGATAGATAAATTATCCACCCTATTTATATGACTTCAAATTATTTAACTTGCTCTTTTACTGCTGTAAGTGCCGCTTCTAATGCTTCTGTTAATTTATCTGTTAATTTACCACCAGCTTGCGCCATGTCAGGGCGACCACCGCCGCCGCCGCCAGCAACTTTCGCTGCTGCTTTGACAATATTACCAGCATGAACACCTTTTGCTACGGCTTCTTTGCTGACTTTGGCTACAAAATTCACTTTATCCCCAACGCTAGCACCTAAAATAACAGCACCGTTATTTAATTTATCACAAGCAATATCAGCAACTTTTCTAATTTCATCGATATCACTTGCAACGATTTGACCAATCACAACAGAAACCCCATTGATGTCTTGTACATCATCCAATAGCTTTTGAGCATCTGCTTTCGCTTTTACTACGTTCATCTCATGTAAGCTTTGTTCTAAAGATTTTACATTCGCTAAAACACTATCTAAACGAGTGACAACTTCTTCTGGACGCGTTTTTAACATATCCGACATAACGCGCACAGTCTCTAAATGTTCATTAACAAATTGAAGTGCACCATCACCTGTAATCGCTTCAATACGTCTAACGCCAGAAGCAACGCCTGATTCACTTACAATCTTAAATAGTCCAATCGTTGCAACATTTTCCACATGAGTACCGCCACAAAGTTCTTTGCTGTAGTCACCTACAGAAACAACTCGTACACGATCGCCATATTTCTCACCAAATAAAGCCATCGCTCCCATTGCTTTAGCCTCATCTTGAGTTGTTTCTATAATATCAACTGTTGTACCTGTCAAGATCACTTGACTAACGATGTTTTCTATTTCTTTGATTTGCTCAGCTGTTACAGCTTCAAAATGTGAGAAGTCAAAACGTAGACGTTCTGCGCTCACAGCAGAACCAGCTTGGTTTACATGAGCGCCAAGCACTTGTTTTAATGCGGCTTGTAATAAATGCGTTGCTGTATGGTTGCGAGCAGTTGCCATCTTGATCGCTTGATCAATAGCAATTTCCACGGTATCGCCAACTTTAAGCGTTCCCTCTTCTACATATCCAATATGATAGATGGTACCATTCGGTAATTTCTTTACATTTGTAATCGATACTTTACCCAATTCTGTTACAAATCGACCACAGTCACCAACCTGACCTCCCCCTTCTGCATAAAAAGGAGTCACATCCAAGATAATACCTGCTTCTTCACCATCATTAACGCTATCTGCCATTTCGCCATTTTTCCAGATACAGACAACCTTTGCACTGGCTGCACTTTCGTCTCTTGTTAACGATTCTGCATCAAGACCACTTAAATCAGGTATCGCTACACGTTGATTTTCTTGACGCGCAGCACGCGCACGTTCCCGTTGCTCTTTCATTGCAGCGTCAAAAGCTTCTTTATCTAAACTCATATTGTGTTCTTCTAAAATTTCTGCAGTTAATTCCCAAGGGAAACCAAACGTATCATAAAGTTTAAACGCAGATTCACCATCTAATACTTTTTTACCTGCTTCTTCAAGTTCAGCCACTTGTTTATTTAATAATTCAATACCTTGTGCAAGCGTTGTATGGAAACGATCTTCTTCTAAACTAATTACTTTCTTTATGTAATCTTGTTTTTCTACAAGTTCTGGAAATACATTACCAAAAATTTCGATAACTGCAGCCACAGCACCTGTTAAAAAGCTATTTTCTATTCCAATTAAACGACCATGACGAATTGCCCGGCGGATAATACGTCTAAGTACATAACCACGACCTTCATTAGAAGGTAAAATACCATCTAAAATCATAATGGTCATACTTCTTGCATGGTCAGCAATTACTTTTAAAGAAACGTCATTTTTTGTATTAATTCCATAAGAAATATTCGCAACTTTGCTTGCATATTCAATGATTGGGAATAATAAATCCGTTTCAAAGTTTGATTGTTTATTTTGTAGTACTGAAGCAAGACGCTCCAAACCAGCGCCAGTATCAATATTTTTCTTCGCAAGCGGTGTATAGTTGCCTTCTTCATCTCTATCGTATTGCGTAAATACTAAGTTCCATATTTCAAGAAAACGATCACAATCACAACCAACAGCACAATCAGGGCTACCACAACCACGTTCTTCACCTAAATCAATATAGATTTCAGAGCATGGGCCACATGGTCCTGGGCCTATTTCCCAAAAATTATCTTCTAATTTCACTACATGGACAGGGTCTACACCAACTTCTTCTGTCCAAATTTTAAAAGCATCATCATCATCTGGATAGATCGTAACCCATAATTTATCTTTTGGCATTTCAAGTTCTACTGTTAAGAACTCCCACGCCCAATGAATTGCGTCTTTTTTAAAGTAGTCGCCAAAAGAAAAGTTTCCCAACATTTCAAAAAATGTTTGGTGACGCGCAGTTCTACCTACATTTTCAATATCACCCGTTCTTACACATTTTTGACTTGTTGTAATTCTATCACAAGGTGGTTTCATTTTGCCGGTAAAAAACGGCTTAAAAGGCGCCATACCTGCACCAATCATTAATAAAGTAGGGTCATTTTCTGGGATTAGAGAAGCACTTGGCAATCTCAGATGACTCTTACTCGCAAAAAACTGCAAATACTTTTCACGCAGCTGGTTTCCACTTAAAAATTTCAAAACAATCGACCTCCACTACATTTAGGGAATTATTCAAAATATTATACAAAATTTATCATACAAAGTCAATTATTGAGCTATTTGCACACATAGCTATAAGAATTTGCATCACGATATATATAATAGCATAGTTTTATACATTTTAGTTTATGAAATCTAAATATTCATTCAGCTCTTTGACAAAAAAGAGGCCTCTTTTTTAGAGGTCTCTTAATTTGTTATATTCCTGTGAACTTTTTCGCGCATATGGTTTATAACGATGCACTTTTTCTTTTTGCATTGGTTGTCCATTTTCATCAAATAATGCACTGCCTTTTAACTCATTTAATACTGGACAGTTACGTTTAATCTCATCCCAATGTTTTATAATTGCCATTCCTATCACGCTACCAACAACGACGCCTTTTAAAAATTTCCCATCCATAAAGCCACCCCTATCAACTAGTTTTTTGTATTTTTTGGATAGCTGAATCAAATTCTTGACCAACGACATATTGGATTAACGTGCCGTCATCTTGCAAATTATAGATATTGAGTTTATCCTTTTTATAGACAAATTCCAAACAACATTCTTTGCAATAATATTGTCCTATACCAACCTTACCAATGCTGCGTTCGCCACAAACAGGACAAACAAGCATAACCTCACCTCACCTACAGAATCATTAAGTATGAAGAAGGTTTGTCATTGACTCTGAACAGGACCTAATAAATAAAATTATATTGCATAAAATATTTTTTTGAAACAGTCCATCGTATATGATAAATCTTCAACGTATCTGCTATTAGTATTACCAATAAAAAAGAATTTATTGCACTTTTTTTTGATAAATCTACTATTTTTTATGAACTGCTCTAACAATGCTGCCACCGCCAACCACAGTATCTCCATCATAGAACACAACGGACTGTCCTGGCGTAATAGCACGTTGCAATTCGTTAAATGTAACTTTAACCACACCTTCTGCTAGCGGGGTAATTAAAGCTTCCCCTTCTTTTGTACCATAGCGAATTTTCGCTGACACTTTCATTGATTCTTTAATCTCATCGACTGTAATCCAATTTAAATCTGTGGCAATTAACTCTTTGGCAAACACCTCTTCATTACTACCAACAATGACTTGATGTCTCGCCATATCAAGCCCAACCACATACAATGGATTTTTCGCTGCAATCCCAAGCCCTTTACGTTGCCCGATGGTGTAAAGAGGAACTCCTTTATGCTTACCAAGTACATTACCAGCTAAATCAACGATATTTCCTGCTTTTAACGCTTGCGGTACTTTATCTTCTAGATAAGCCTTATAATCATCATTTGGTACAAAACAGATTTCTTGACTATCTGGTTTATTGGCTACAGATAGATTAAGCTCCGCTGCCATTTTACGAGTTTCAACCTTCGTGTAATTTCCTAACGGCATCATAAAATGGTGTAGTGTTTTTTGATTCAAATGATAAAGTGCATAAGATTGATCCTTGGTAATGTCGATTCCTTTGCGCAGTAAATAACGCCCGGTGTTCTTATCCGCTTCAATGCGCGCATAATGCCCTGTTGCCACAAATTCTGCCCCTAATTCTAAAGACCGCTGCAATAATCCTTCAAATTTCACATAACGATTACAAGCAATACAAGGATTTGGCGTTCTCCCTTTTGCATATTCATCAATAAAATAATCAATGACCGTCTTTTGGAACATATCTCTGAAATTCATGACATAGTGTGGAATACCAATCGTATCAGCGACGCGACGCGCATCATCAACAGCTGCCATCGAACAACAGCCACGGTCTTCATTTACATCAAAATCGCGACTATCTTCGCTAAGTCGCATCGTAACACCTATTACCTCGTAGCCTTCACGCACAAGAAGGGCGGCAGTTAAAGAACTGTCCACCCCTCCGCTCATGGCTACAACCACTTTGGGTTTAGCACACATTCAACAATCACTATCCTTC
>Ga0316600_10000124_pt1 | contig 49901 bp, 43 predicted proteins | sample OWC_soil_day5_CT_FD_207652 | JGI IMG/M metagenome (GOLD analysis project Ga0316600, IMG submission 207652) | Wetland soil microbial communities from Old Woman Creek delta, Ohio, United States - OWC_soil_day5_CT | ecosystem: Environmental > Terrestrial > Soil > Wetlands | place: USA: Ohio... | reverse complement strand
AAATAGAGTGCTAACAAAATTAAAATTTTTTATATACCATAAAGGGAGGCACACAAAATGATTAAGCCATTAGGCGACAGAGTTGTTATCGAAGTTCTAGCAGGTGATTTAAAAACTGCAAGTGGTATCGTATTACCTGATACTGCAAAGGAAAAACCTCAAGAAGGTACAGTTGTAGCGGTTGGTACTGGTAAAGTATTGGATAATGGTACACGCGTTGCTCTTGATGTAAAAGCTGGCGATAAAATTATTTTCTCCAAATATGCTGGTACAGAAGTGAAAGCTGCTGGTAAAGACTACTTAATCGTAAGCGAAAGAGATATCTTAGCAATCGTTGAATAAGCTAACACTTAAAAATCTTAATATAATTTAGGAGGCTACATAACAATGGCAAAACAAATTTTGTTTGATGAAGAAGCACGTCGTGCGTTAGAAAAAGGCGTTGATGCATTAGCAAACGCTGTGAAAATAACATTAGGACCTAAAGGTCGTAATGTTGTACTTGATAAAAAATTCGGTGCACCTACAATTACAAATGATGGTGTAACGATAGCTCGTGATATTGAGCTTGAAGATCCGTTCGAAAACATGGGCGCTCAATTGGTAAAAGAAGTTGCAACAAAAACAAACGATGTAGCTGGTGATGGTACTACTACAGCAACTTTACTTGCACAAGCAATGATTCATGAAGGTATGCGCAATGTTGCTGCTGGTGCAAATCCTATGATCATTAAAAAAGGAATTGAACAAGCGGTAAAAGCGCTTGTCGCTGAAATCCAAAAGAATGCAAAACAAGTAGAAGGCAAAGCTGCGATTGCGCAAGTTGCATCTATTTCTGCTGCTGATGAAGAAACTGGTAATTTAATTGCAGAAGCTATGGAAAAAGTAGGCAAAGATGGTGTTATCACTGTTGAAGAATCCAAAGGTATGGATACTAGCCTTTCCGTAGTAGAAGGTATGCAATTTGACCGTGGTTATATTTCTCCTTACATGGTTACTGATACAGATAAAATGGAAGCTGTTTTAAATGATCCATATGTCTTAATCACTGACCGTAAAATCTCTGCTGTAGCTGATATGTTACCTGTTCTTGAAAAAGTAGTGCAACAAGGTAAAGAATTGGTGATCATTGCTGAAGATGTTGACGGCGAAGCACTTGCAACTTTAGTTGTAAATAAACTTCGTGGTACATTCAAAGCAGTTGCAATCAAAGCTCCTGGTTTTGGTGATCGTCGTAAGGCAATGCTTGAAGACATCGCAATCTTAACTGGTGGTAATGTAATCACTGAAGAACTTGGTCGTAAATTAGATAGCGTTGAACTTGAAGATCTAGGTCGCGCTCGTCAAATTCGCGTATCTAAAGAAGAAACTACAGTTGTTGATGGCGCTGGTGACCAAGCTCAAATCAACGCTCGTGTAGAACAACTTAAAAAGCAAATTCAAGAATCAACTTCTGATTTTGATAAAGAAAAACTTCAAGAACGTCTTGCTAAATTAGCAGGTGGTGTTGCTGTAATCGAAATTGGTGCTGCAACTGAAGTTGAATTAAAAGAAAAGAAACTTCGTATCGAAGATGCGCTTAATGCAACTCGTGCGGCAGTTGAAGAAGGTATCGTAGCTGGTGGTGGTACTACATTCATCGACATTCTTCCGGTCCTTGATACACTTGAAGCAACTGGGGATGTAAAAACAGGTATCTTGATTGTAAAACGTGCGATCGAAGAACCAGTCCGTCAAATTGCTAACAATGCAGGTCTTGAAGGTTCTGTTGTTGTTGCAAACGTTAAAAAAGCAGGCAAAGGTATTGGTTTCAATGCTTTAACAGAAGAATATATCGACATGATTGCTGCTGGTATCGTTGATCCAGCAAAAGTAACTCGTTCTGCTCTTCAAAATGCTGCAAGTATTGCTGCTATGGTTCTTACAACTGAAACTTTAGTTGCTGATAAACCAGAAAAAGATAACGGCGCTGCAGCAGCTGCTATGGCAGGTATGGGCGGCGGCATGGGCATGCCAGGTATGATGTAATATAGTTAGAATATATTAATCAAGTCCACGTCTTGGTTAAGAGAAAACGCCTCGTAAAAGTTGGGTAAACTTTTACGAGGCGTTTTATTATTAGCGGACAGTAATGATAAGACTATTTTATGGAAAATTTAAGTCGAATAATATATAATTTATTAGTGTAAGAAGATGGTTTATCAAAATTAGAATATAGAATGCGAAAAGATATAGTTTATTCATTAGGTTTTGCGACTAATTTATATGAAATGAATAGCTCAATTGTCAGTTTAGAAGGAGAAACATATTTATGAATTTGAAAAACTTAATGAGGTCCTTAATTATTACAATTGTTATTGCCAGTTTTTTTTATTTAGGGACAGAGTATTGGTATTTTACATGGATTGCATTATTTTTCATATGTAGATACTCTCTTAATGAAAGTGTAGGATATTCATTTGTGATTGGAAGCATTACATATTTTTTAGGCAGTACAAATCCACATAGCGTTCTTCCTATTTTTATTTATTGGCCATTTATTTTAATGAATGCAGTTTTATTTGGCGGAGTTCTTTTTGTTTTTCGGCTTGTTACAGATAAATGGAAGAATCAGAAGGCGAGCTTTGTTTTTGCAAGTGGATTGGTTTCAATGGAATTTGTTTTTTCTATGTTTTCACCACATGGTACAGTTAGTAGTATAGCTTATACGCAAGCAGATAACGTGTTTATTATTCAAGTGGCTTCTCTTGTTGGCGTTTTGGGAATCAGCTTTTTGATGGCTATGGTAGCAGCACAGGGAGCATTGGTTGTTCGATATAACTCGCTTAGAAACATTAAAGCGAATTTACTTACGGGCGGAGTCAGTGTTTTTGTAATTATCTTTGGCTGGTATCAGTTGTATATGCCTGTAAGTGAAGAAACCATAAGAGTTGGATTGGCGGCGTTTCCTATTCGTTTACAGGAATATGTGCTTGTTTCAGAAAATAAAGATGATCAGAAGGTGAATGAAGTAGTTCAAGCATATATCAAACGAGTAGAGCTTTTGGCAAAGTCAGGTGTTGATTATGTACTCCTTCCAGAAAAGCTGATTACAATAAGTGCAGAGAAAGATTTGCAGCCATTTTATGAAGCTGCCAAAAATAATCATATCAATTTAATTGTTGGTGTAAGTAATGTGAAAGAGAATATGCACTATAATGAAGCTTATATGATTTCGCCCATAGGAGAAAAACTATTGGAATATGATAAACAGCATTTGCAAACGACCTTTGAAAAAAGATATGTTCAAGGAAGTAGTTTAGGTATTGTTGAAAATAAGGGAATAGAAATTTGCAAAGATATGGATTTTACGCAACCATCTTTACAGTATAGTAAAAATGGTGTAGGTGTAGTATTCGTACCAGCACTTGATTTTCATGATGATGCATGGACTCATGCTCGTGTGGCTATTATGCGAGGCGTAGAAGGGAATTTTTCAGTTGTAAGAGCTGGTCAGTGGGGGTCATTAAGCATCAGTGATAATAGAGGTCGTGTTTTATCAGCCATTTCTGCTGATGATGCAGAGGAAAATGCAATATTGTTAAATCAAGTATCTGTTTCAAATGGAAATTCAGTATATAGTAGAATCGGAAATTGCTTTGCTTGGTTTTGTTTAATTGTTTTTGCAGGCGGAATTTTGAGTGTATTTTCGAAAGATAAGAGGATGAAGGTTGGGCTTAGTTACAAATAGTAAATACATGGTAGAGATGCAGCCTGCTTTTATAATGAGCCTTTGACAAAATAAATCATTAAATGCTCCACTAAAAATGAAAACACCGTATTTACAAAATCGTAAATGCGGTGTTTTCATTTTTATCTTATATTAAGCCAATTGCAAATTGTACAAGCAAAGAGACGCCTGCAACGGCAATCCAACAGGCTAGTCCAAGGATAATTGGACGGATACCGTTGTTGATGAGTTGTCTTAAATTAGTGTTTAGCCCAATGGCACTCATGGCTAAGATGATGCAGAACTTACCAGCGTTGCCTAAAAATTTGGATAATTCCGTTGGTAATATGCCGATGGTATTTACGATGGATGCAACGACAAACCAAAGGATGAAGTAAGGAAAAATTTTTGCGATGCTGAAGTTACCTGCTTTGGCGTTGTTTTTCGAGGTTACAATGGCGAGGATAACGCAAATTGGTACGATCATCAAAGCGCGGGTTAATTTTACAATTGTTGCATAATCGCCGGCAGCTAAACTGTAGGAATAACCAGCAGCTACCACCGAGGAAGTATCATTGATGGCAGTACCTGCCCACATGCCGAACCCTGTATCGGAAAAATTGAAGTAATGACCTAAGGCAGGAAAGATGAATACGGCTATAACATTGAATAAAAAAATCGTTGAAATCGAAAAAGCGACTGTTTTATCTTTCGCGCCAATGACTGGAGCAATCGCGGCAATGGCAGAACCGCCGCAAATTGCTGTTCCTCCGCCGATTAATAACGTGGTGTGCATATCTAGTTTTAAAAGTTTACCAACAAAATATGCCGTTAAGAATGCAGTGCTTAAGGTGCAAAGCATAACCGATAAAGATTGTGTGCCAATGTTAAGTACAACATATAAGTTCATTTCGAAACCGAGTAAGATAATAGAGTATTGTAAAATCTTTTTACCTGTAAACTTAATGCCTGCTTCCAGTGCTTCTGGACGCTTAAAACTGGCGGCGAGCATTCCTAATAAAATTCCGAATACTGGACCGCCGATAATAGGGAATTGTTTGCCTAAAAACCAAGCTGGTACAGCAAAAATAAGTGAAAAAGCAATCCCTTTTAATAATCTTAAATTCATAATATGTCATCTCCTTTTGCTGAACCTAGTGTAACATTTGCATATGTATATGTAAAATAATATAATTAAATAAAAACGATAGGCTAATACCTATGATTGGAGGATCCATAATGACACTGAGACATTTAACGATCTTTATATTTGTTTGTGATGAAGGCAGTATGACAAGAGCGGCGGATAAATTGCATATGGCACAGCCGTCGGTAAGCCAAGTAATTAGTGAACTGGAAAAACATTATAATGTGCGTTTATTTGAACGATTAGGACGACAGCTATTTTTAACGGTTGCAGGTGAAAAATTACTGACCTATGCTAGGCATATTGTAAACTTAAATAATCAAACTGAGGAAGCAATGCGGCAGTTCGGCAATACCTATCATGTTCGGCTCGGGGCCAGTGTTACGATTGGCGAATGCGTTTTGATTGATTTGCTGAAAGAATTGTATAAATTTTATCCGGAAAATCAGATTACTTCTGTGATTCATAATACCGCAGTGTTAGAAAAAATGTTATTAACAGATGAACTCGATATTGCATTGATTGAAGGAAGGGTCCAATCAGAGTTTTTAATTACGAGTCCTTTTATGGATGATGAGTTGATTTTTATTGCAAAAAAAGATCATCCATTAGCAAAGCAAGCAAAAATTAGTTTTGCTGATTTAGAAAACGTGGATTTTTTTGTGCGTGAAGAAGGCAGTGGAACACGAAATTTATTTGAACAGGTGATGGCAAGCCATAATATTCATTGTCATATTATTGGGACTTACAACAATGCAGAAACAATAAAAAAAGCGGTTGGCACAGGCATGGGCATAACCGTAATCTCTAAGCTAGCAGTAAGAAGTGAGCTGCAATCTGGGGCGCTTTGTCAATTGCAAGTGGATGAACTTGTTTTTAAACGAAAATTTCATATTGTGTATCATAAAAATAAATATATTTCCGAAGCATTAAAAACGATTATAAATTTTTGTCAACTTATGACCGGGGTGGAATAAAAATGGTCTTTTCGCATAGAGTTTTATAAGTTAGCTGTGAGGAGGCAGGTTTTATGGTCATTAATTTGCGTGGTTTATTGAAAAATCGCAATATCATGTGCGCTTTATTTGGGTTATTAGTACTGAGTGCAACGTATCTGCAGATTACAGAACTTTTGACAAGCGGGCCTATTGCCATTGCGGGAACAAAGACAGAGCAAAAAGTGGTAGCACTTACCTTTGATCATTCTTGGGGCAATAAATTTACGCCAGCGATTTTGGAAACGTTAAAACAGCATGATCAAAAAGTTACTTTTTTTATTATGGGGCCGTGGGCGCTTAAATATCCTGAAGTCGCTAAACAAATTGCGGCTGATGGTCACGAAATTGCCAGTCATGGGCATAGACATGAAAACTATGGTGATCGGACAGCGCAGTGGGTAAGAAATGATTTACAAACGGCACATGCAGAAATTAAAGAGGCTACAGGTGTTGATTGTTCCTTGATGCGTCCGCCTAACGGAAGTTATAGTAAAGAATCGTTAAATACTGTAGATCAAATGGGGTATAAAACAATTATTTGGAATATTGATTCGTTAGATTGGAAAAATCCTGGACGTGATGTGGTCATTGAACGGGTGATAAAACGCTTAAAACCTGGTGGGATTATTTTGATGCACGCGTCGGATACACCGCAACAAACTGCTGAGGCTCTACCAATTATTTTGGATAAAATCAAGGCGGAAGGATACAAAATAGTGACAGTAGGAGAACTGCTTGCCAATTATGCTGAGGGTGGCGTACTAAGACATTGACGAGTTTTAGTAATCTAGCAGGAAAATAAATATCTTAGCACGAATTATAAAAAGTTATGGAGTAAAAGAAGCTTAATTATTTATTTTTATGCAAGAGGTGAAACCTTCATGGCGAATACATTGACAGCAGCGCAAAAAGCAGAGGCAGGAGAAAGATTGACGTTAGAAGATGCGCTTGAGTTGTATCACTCTGATGATTTATTGAATTTAGCGGCATGGGCGAGAGCGGCGAAAGAACGCAAGAGTGGTAAGGAAGTTTATTATAATGTAAATCGTCATATAAACTTAACGAATATTTGCGTATCGGGTTGTCCATTATGTGCTTTTGCTTGTAAACCAGAAGAAAAACGTGCGTATGTAATGACCGAAGAAGAGGTTGTAAAAGTCGTAAAAACTACGGCAGCAAAAACTCGAGGACTGAGTGAAATTCATATGGTGAGTGCATTACACCCGGATAAGGAGTTTGACTACTATTTAAATATTGTAAAAGCGGTAAAAAAAACGTTGCCAGATGTACATTTAAAAGCGTTTACACCAGTAGAAATCGTGCATTTTGCTAAAATAGCAGATCAATCAATTGCAGAGGTGTTGATGCGCTTAAAAGAAGCTGGCTTAGATTCACTGCCAGGCGGCGGGGCGGAAATTTTGGATGATGAAGTTCGTAAAGTCATTTGTCCAAATAAAGCAACGACTGCTCAGTGGATTGAGACGATTAGGACAGCGCACAAGTTGGGAATACCAACGAATGCGACAATCTTGTACGGTCATGTAGAAACAATTGAGCAACGGCTCAAACATTTGATTACGCTTCGTGAAATTCAAGATGAAACTGGCGGATTTCAAGCGTTTGTTTCATTTCCATTTCATCCAGCAAATACAGGGTTTTCCGAAATAAAGCGAGGTTTTTCATGGGAAGATTTAAAATTTATTGCAATTTGCCGATTGGTTTTAGATAATTTTGACCATATCAAGGCGTTTTGGATGATGTTGACGATGCCAATAGCACAACTTTCTTTAGCCTTTGGAGTCGATGATCTAGATGGTACAGTGGAAGAAGAAAGAATTATTCATGCAGCTGGTGCAGAAACGAAAAAAGGAATTACTAAACAAGACATTATAAAAATTGTTTCGGAAACTGGCTATATCCCCGTGGAGAGAGATACTTTCTATCAACCAATTAAATTAGAAAGTAATGGAGTTGAGTGAGATGGCAAATCCAAAAGTAGGACATATTAACTTTATCAATTGTTTGCCTTTAACCTATAGCTTTTATGAAGATGGTTTCAATCAAGGATTAGATATTCATGCAGCGGTACCCGCGGTATTGAATAATGATATCGTAAATAATCGTTTGGATGTCAGCCCAGTATCATCGATTGTTTATGCGCGCAATAGTGAACAATTTGTGATTTTGCCTGACGTATCCATCACGGCGGATAATGCGGTACAAAGTATTATTTTGGTATCGAAAAAACCAATTGAAGCGCTAAAGACTGATAAAATTATTTTAACGGCAAAATCGGCAACTTCCCATTGTTTGTTAAAAATCGTTTTAAATAAAGCTTACAATGCGAAGCCCAATTATTATATTCGTATTGTTGATATGCAGAAGATTATTCCCGACGATGCAACGGCAACGTTATTAATTGGCGATGATGCATTATATGCTTATCACAATCAGCAAGAAGACTTATATTATTACGATATTGGGATAGAGTGGAAGAAATTAACGGGGCTTCGTATGGTGTATGCTGTATGGATGGTTAACCGTGATTTTGCCCAAAATAAGCCGGAGTTACTGCAATTGGTTTATGATCGAGTGACGAAAGGTTTTAAAAATGGTTATGAGAAAAAAGCAAAGGCTATTCATACGATTGTATATGATAAACCTTTTACGTTTGCCCAATTGGATGATTATTTAGAAGTAATCAAATGGGACTTTACTGCAGAGCATGAAAAAGCTTTGTTAACTTTTTATAAAATGGCGCATGAGATGAACTTGATTGATCATGTCCCCAAAATTGAAATTGCGGAGGTTTTCAAATGAGCTTAACGGAGCAAGCAGGCTTAGAATTACTTCAGCATACTGATATTTTAGAACTTGGTAAGATGGCAGATGCGATGAGGCAAAAGCTTCATCCAGGGAAAACGGTAACCTTTATTATTGATCGTAATATCAACTATAGTAATGTTTGCGTGAGTGAATGCAAGTTTTGTGCATTCTTCCGTCCAAAAGACCATAAAGATGCCTATATTTTATCAACGGAAACGATGCTGGAAAAAATAAAAGAAACGATTACTGCTGGTGGCACGCAAGTGATGATTCAAGGCGGGTTACACCCAGAACTTGATTTAAAATTTTATTTAAATTTATTACATACCATCAAACAGCACTACAACATCACCATTCATTCCTTTTCGCCAGCAGAGATTGTGCACATGGCGCAAAAAGCGAATCTTTCTATAAAGGATACTTTAAAAGAATTGCAAGCAGCGGGATTGGATTCGCTACCAGGTGGTGGTGCAGAAATCTTAGTCGATGAAGTTAGACAACGCGTAAGTCCGAAAAAAATCAGCGCAGGTGAGTGGCTAAATGTCATGGAGTGTGCGCATAGTATTGGGATGCAGAGCACTGCTACAATGGTAATCGGTATGGGTGAAACACTGGCGCAGCGTATCGAGCATATGGAAAAGGTTCGTGCCCTGCAAGAAAAAACGGGCGGGTTCCGTGCTTTTATCACATGGAGTTTCCAACCTGGTAATACAAAGCTCGGTGGTGAGAAAACTTCTGCTTGGGATTACCTGAAAACATTGGCAACCACGAGACTTTATTTAGATAATATCAAACATATCCAAGGCTCGTGGGTAACGCAAGGACAAAATATTGGACAACTTACACTCGCCTTTGGTGCCAATGATTTGGGCAGTATTATGCTAGAGGAAAATGTAGTGCGGGCGGCTGGTACAGCGTATCAAATGTCCATTGATAAAATGGTCGGAATGATTGAAGCAACTGGTAGAGTTGCCGCACAACGTGATACCGAATATAATATAATTAAAAGATTTTAATGGAGCGATAAAAGAATGAATAGTATTCCAAAAGTAGAATTTGCCGTGATTGGCGGTTCTGGTACGTTATCAAGCAACTTTCCTTTAGGAGCAAAAGCTGACGACGTAGAAGTATTAGCAGATGATTTAGTTTTTGAAACCCCATATGGGACAAGTCCTGCCTTTCGATTATTTCGTGTAGGTGATAAAAAAGCTTTAAATTGCAAAATGCATGGCTGGCGCACTGGCGTTACGCGCGCTGATGCATCTAGACAAGTGTTTTGGGTGTTTCGCGAAGCGGGCGTTAAACGCGTTATTTCTGAAGGTGGTGTAGGATCAATCAATCCTCTACTTGACCCCAGAGATTTTGTGATTCCCGATGATTACCTTGATATGTCAGAAAGAAAAGGCGTTGGGCTTGAAGGCAGGTATTTGCTGATCATGCGCGATGCACTTTGTCATGAAATGCGTGGAAAGTTAATCGAAAAGACCAAGGAACATTTCGATGGTCGTGTGTTTACACGTGGAACCTATGCAGTAACAGAAGGCCGTCATTTTGAAAGCCCAGCAGAGATTGCGATGCTGAAAGGTCATGCGGATATCGTGGGACAAAGTATTTGCCCAGAAGTGTATCTAGCACGCGAAATTGGGGCATGTTATGCAGGTCTTTATTTTATTGTTAACTATGGTGAAGGCTTAGTGAAATCATGGTCTCATCAAGAATTGCAAGATATTTTTTATGATGATGCTCCGATGATTAGTCGCATTATTTTAGATACGATTCGCAGTTTAGAGCCAATGGGCAGTTGTGAATGTAAAGATCTTCGTAAAGAAACACTATTAAAAGGTATTTACAATAAGTAGAATATTGTGGTATATTGGCGAAAACAGTTTTTAGAGGAGGAGTCATTGAGTTGAGTAGCAAGAAAAATGAAATGGTATTAATTTTGGATTTTGGTGGTCAATATAATCAATTAATCGCTAGACGGGTAAGAGAGTGTGGCGTGTATTGTGAAATAGTTCCTTATGATTGCAGTATTGAAAGAATCAAAGCAAAAAATCCAAAAGGTATCATTTTTACAGGTGGTCCAAACAGTGTTTATGGTGATGATACGCCAAAAGCGGATGTAGAAGTATTTGAATTAGGTGTACCTGTACTTGGCATTTGTTACGGACATCAATTTATGGCTCATACATTGGGTGGTAAAGTTGAAAATGCTCAAGTTGGGGAATATGGTAAAACAGCAGTTGAATTATGCGATGGGCATAAACTTTTTGCTGGCATCGAAGCGAAAAATGAATGCTGGATGAGTCATATGGACTTTGTCTCCGCTGCACCAGAAGGTTTTACTGTTGTTTCTACGACAAAAGAATGTCCAGTTGCGGGCATGGTAAATGAAGAGAAAAAATTATATGGTGTACAATTTCACCCAGAAGTAGAACATACGCCATTTGGTAAAACAATGCTCGCAAATTTCTTATTTAAAATTTGTGATTTACATGGTGATTGGAATATGTCCTCTTTCGCACAAGAAAAAATCGCTGAAATCAAGGAAATCGTTAGCGATAAAAAAGTACTTTGTGCATTATCTGGTGGTGTAGATTCCTCCGTAGCAGCTGTACTTGTACATAAAGCTGTAGGTAAACAATTAACCTGCGTATTCGTAGATCATGGCTTACTCAGAAAAGATGAGGGCGACCAAGTAGAAGAGATATTTAGAAAGCAATTTGATATGAATTTAATTCGTGTCAATGCAAAAGATCGTTTCCTTGGTAAACTTGCTGGTGTTTCTGATCCAGAAAGAAAACGCAAAATCATCGGTGAAGAATTCATTCGTGTGTTTGAAGAAGAATCCAATAAATTAGGCGAAATTGATTTCTTAGTACAAGGAACAATTTATCCCGACGTTGTTGAAAGTGGTACAAAAACTTCTGCAACAATTAAGAGTCACCATAATGTAGGCGGATTGCCAGAAGACATGAACCTTACATTGATTGAACCACTACGCGAATTATTTAAAGACGAAGTACGTGCTGTTGGTGAAGAACTCGGTATTCCTCATCATTTAGTATGGCGTCAGCCTTTCCCAGGTCCAGGACTTGCGATTCGTGTACTTGGTGAAATCACCGAAGAAAAATTATTGATCACTCGCGAAGCCGATGCAATCTTTAGAGACGAAATTGCGAAAGCTGACCTTGAAGGAAAGATATGGCAATACTTTGCCTGCTTACCTAATATTCAATCCGTTGGCGTAATGGGTGACGAAAGAACTTACTGCCACACAGTAGCACTTCGCGCTGTAACCAGCTCCGACGGCATGACTTCCGATTGGGCACATATCCCTTATGAAGTATTAGATAAAATTTCCCGTCGTATTGTAAACGAAGTCAAAGGTGTAAATCGTATCGTTTACGATGTCACTTCAAAACCACCATCCACGATTGAGTGGGAATAAGGTAATGAATGCCTATAAGCGCTGATAATTCAGCGTTTATAGGCATTGTTTTTATTTACCGGTACTAAAATGGTGCTGTTCCAGTTTTTGTAAAGAAACGTATAAAAGTCAATACAATAAGAAGAATAAAGTAAGAAAAGGTTTAAGTGCGTTTGAAATATTAAAAGAAAATAAATTTATACTTGATAATGCTTTGATTGATAAGATTGACTTATGGAGATTAGTACGAAACAGGCTAATACATGATGTTGGTATATGTAAAAGTAAGGATGAAGCCTCTATGATTCATGAAAAACTAGGTTTAGAAATTGAAGAAACACAACTACGTATTATGACTCAAAAAACCATTTGTGAAGAAATGATAATGACGTGTGATAAATTTTTACACAATATATTTAGACAAAACGTATTTAAAGACATGAACTGGTAATATTTAAACGCCCTTTCGGGGGCGTTTTTCTTATGTCAAAATGGAGGTGACACAATGCTGTTACACTGTAATAACAACAACTGTAAACACAACGATAACCAAACATGTACGAGTGATAAGGTCTTTTACGTGGATAGGCTTTGTGTCACGTTCCGAAAACGACCACGTGCAGAAAATTATCATGAGTTAATGAGGACGCCAGTATCAATTTGTAGGCGTGAAGGTGGCAGCTTAAGTCAAATAGCGGTACTGCTTTGAGGTGATTAATAAATATACGGTGTAATAATCAAATATATTTTGCATAAATCTATCAAGGTGCCGCCAATTTTATGTATAAACATTTAAAAATCAGCTTAAAAAATTTATTTTATGAAATTTATTTTTATTTTGTGTTTAAAAATCTCTTTTTAAAGAATGTATATCAGTAAAAGCTGATATACAAGACAAACACGATAGAGAATAGGAGGTTTTCGGCTATATTGGTTTTCAATAAAATTTTAGGAGGGAATTTATTTATGTCAAGAACAGTAAATGTTAATGAAGAATTTGTAGTTGTATCTAAGGGGAAAGAGGATCTTGGTAAGTTTGTCGTATTGGGAGATGGTGGCAAGTTTGACCCTAGCACGATTCCGGTAATTGATGAGTTACAAGAACAAATAACTAAAGAAGTTACGGAGCGAACTGAAGGTGATAAGGCACTGCAGACAAATATCGATACAGAAACAAGTGCCAGAATATCAGCCGATCAGCAATTGCAAGGAAATATTGAAGCGGAAGCCTCAGCAAGAGAGGCTTCCGATAAAGATTTGGAAGACAAGCTTGCCGCAGAGGTTACCGCTAGATTTGATGCCGATGCTCAATTACAAGCCAATCTTGAAGCTGAAGCTAGTACTAGAACTACTGCAGATAAAGATTTGCAAGATCAAATTTCTAAAGAGAGTACGGCACGTACCGATGGCGATACAGCTTTACAGTCTAATGTTGATAAAGAAGCAGCAGCACGTACTGATGCAGATAGTAAATTGCAAAGTTCTATTGATAATGAGGTAGATGTAAGAAATAAAGCTGATCAAAGTTTACAAGATCAGGTAACTGCTGAAATTGCCGCGAGAACTAATGCGGATGAAACGGAAGCGAATACACGGGTTAGTGCAGACAAAGAGTTGCAAAATAAAATTGATGCATTGGAAGGGAAAAACGCTTTTTCAAATGTGGTAGTTAATGGGACTACTATTAAGGCTGCTAGTCAAGAAGATACGATTGATTTGGAAGCAGGAACCAATATTGCTTTAACTGCTGATACAGATAGTGACAAGGTTACAATTGCAGTTACTGGAAAGGTAGCCAGCGCAGCACAGGCAGATAGTGCAACGACTGCGGGAAGTTGTACAGGTAATGCAGCTACTGCAACTAAATTAGAAACGGTGCGGAATATTAATGGAGTATCTTTTGATGGTTCGGCAGATATTACGATTACCCAAGTGAATGGGAAAACAATTGCTACTACTGATCAAATTCCCTCCACGATTTCTTTTGATGGAGGATATTCTTTTAATACCAATGGATATCAAAAACTAAGCAACGGACTAATTTTCCAATGGTGCCGAGGGGTTGCTACAACGGAGCAAACCAGTCAGTCAATAACCTTTCCAACTTCCTTCCCGACTGTTTGCTTGTCGGTTCAGGTAAGTGATTATTTAACTACAGGATCTAATGGTAAAGCGAATATGTGGTGGCAGATACTTGGGACAAGCACTTCGGCAGTTACTGTACTACTTCAAGCCGCTCAAGAAGTTTCTGGTTCCCATCAACCATTTATATTTGCAATAGGATATTAATGGGGAGTGGAGAGAAATCTTCACTCTTTTGTTTTAGAATAATTTCGGAGTAATACAAGCACTCTTGTCTGTGATGATTATACAAAATATAGTTTTAGATATTAAAAAGTGAGTATAAAAATAAATTTATACTCACTTTAGTGCCGTTATTAATTGTTAGCGATAGCAACACCTATTAAGATTGCTGCAATAATGGCAGTGTCGTCGTTATGATGGTGAGGATGTTGCTTTGGAGGCTTTGGAGGAGGCGGTGGTGGATCATCACGAGGCGGTTCAGGAGGTGGACCGTCATGGTGAGAATAATATTGAGCTTGAGGTGGTAGTGGGGAAGCTTCCGAAATACTAACACAGAAAAAAGTCGTTAACAGTAACCCTCCTAAAATTAGAGTAGCAATTTTTTTGAAAATATTCTTCATATAATTTTCCCCTTTTCTAAGGATAGAGCATCCTTAATTTATAATATTTAAACTATGTCTAAAAGGAGATAAAATGATCGATATTAAAATTCATTGTGCATATACAGAATTAGTTGCTTCGATCTCGTTGAATCGGTTAGTGATTTTCAAAAAGGAAATATACAGATAAACTCTGTTGATGGTTTAAAGAGGCTGATTGAGCTTGATTTGGATTCACAAAGAGAAGATGTATGTCAATGATCCCCTTTGCACTCTAAAAAACGTGAATATAGAAAATTTTTATTTTTTATGTTTAAAAATTACCATTACAAGAATGTATAGCAGTGAAAGCCGATATACATGACAAAAAACATTGAATAGAAGAGGTCTTCGGCTATATTAGTTTTCAATAAAAATATTAGGAGGGAATTTATTATGTCAAGAACAGTAAACGTTAATGAAGAATTTGTAGTTGTATCAGAAGGGAAAAAGGATACTGGTAAGTTTGCCGTGTTAGGTAATGATGGTAAGTTTGATCCGAGCGTAATTCCTGGTATGGACGGCACGGCTTCAAATGATCAATTTGGGGCTAGTCTTGATAGTAAAGGTTATCAAAAATTACCGAGCGGATTGGTATTACAGTGGGGGAATGAAACATGCCCAGCGACTGCAGGTGCAACTGGAACTTTAATTACATTTCCAACACCATTCGTTACTGCATGCTATCAAATATTGGCTACTGATGCTGGATCAGGTGTACATGTTGTTTCAACAATGCCTGTTTCGAATACGCAATTTAGAGTTTGGGGCATGCATCAAGGGGCATATGCAGATACTGGCTTTCGTTATTTAGCAATAGGTAAATAGTTTCCTGAGTTTTAAAATGGAGAAAAATATACAAGATAAAAGCATTGAGAATAAAAAAATAGATTTTTAGGAGGAATTTATTCATGTGTTGTTGTAACGAAAAAAATCCAGTAGGAACAGTTAATTATTTTGCAAGACAGTTCCCGCCAGAAGGCTGGTTATTGTGCGATGGTCGTGAAGTATCAAGAGATGTGTTTGCTGATTTGTACAATATGGTGGGTACTTCATTTGGTACGGGTGATGGTAAATCCACGTTTAATCTGCCTGATTTACGCGGTGAGTTTATTCGTGGACTTGATGAAGGGCGTGGAATTGATAAAGGTCGTATGCTTGGAAGTAACCAAAAAGGTTCATTAGTAGTAACAGATCCATCTATAACTCATAATGTTATTGGTAGCTTTATAAATTCAGATGACAATGAGGGGCTAATGAATCAACGTGTCGGTTTAGATGAACCAGAAAATATTTCTGACTATACAGGACTAAATAATGCGGGCGTAGAAATTGGTTTTAATCAATCAGTAGTAAGCAATCAAATTGGTTTCGATTTCGGGGTATCTCGCCCTCGCAACGTAGCCTTACTAGCTTGTATTAAATATTAATAGGAAATCAAGAAATATATTAAATAAAATTTTAGGAGGAAATTTATTATGTCTTACAATTCAAGTTTACCAGAGGATTTACCAACAGATTATTCGGGGAAAATTAGGGAGAATCTTAGAGCCTTAAAAGAGGACAAGATTGTTGACGCTGCAACTGCTGTTATTGCGGATTCAGCAGCGAAGTTAACAACTGCAAGAAAAATATCTTTAGAAGGGGATGCAACAGGAAGTACAAGCTTTGATGGCTCAGCAGATGTAGCAATTCAAGTAGATGTACTTAGTGCTGATACGTCAGCTACTGCAACAAAATTAGAAACAGCACGGAATTAACGGAGTGGCTTTTGATGGTACGGCGGATATTACAGTTCCTACAATGCCAATCGGTTCAATAATTATGTGGGCATTTTCAACGCTACCGGGGGGCGATGATGAAGGAAAATGGCTGGAATGTAATGGACAATCTACTGACGGCTATCCTGAATTAGCGGCAATTGCAGGAGCTATTGTTCCTGACTTTCGAGGGTATTTTTTAAGAGGTTTTGGTGGAAATTCTGCTGAGTTAGGGGTGAAACAAGGTGATGCTATTCGTAACATTAAAGGTGTAGCAGTAGCACCTCAAGATATTACTACGCCTACGTTAAATCTTCAAGAAGATTCTGCTTTATATACCAGTGGAATAAATACTGGCGTTAATTTCATTGATTCATCTACTACGTCAAGTTTTCAGTTGTCACAGCTTCATATTGATGCATCAAGAGCTGTACCAACAGCAAATGAAAATCGACCAATCAATAAAGCTGTCATTTATTTAATTAAAGCCAAACAATAAATTTAATATTCTTTAAGAGTGGAGAGAAATCTTCACTCCTTTTATTTTACTTTTAGGGGAGCTGGTGAGTATGTAGCAGAGAATGCAAAAGCTGATTATATGGCAGGCATGAAGCGAAAAGATATTGCTGAAAAATACGGCGTATCAATAAACACTGTCGATAGCTGGAAAAAACGTCATGGGTGGTCAAAAATGGTGCATCATTTGGCAATCAAAACACTAAGGGATATGGTCCACCTTTAGGCAATAAAAATGCTGTCGGTAACAATGGTGGCCCGTCCAAAGGTAATGTCTGCCATGCGGTGGTATTGCGGAAGGTAGGCAGTACGTTACGTAATAGTGTTTATAATTAGCTTCAATGGGGTATTGACCAGTTAGGGCTTACGAATAAGTTCAAATACATCACATCGCCGCTTGAAATGACATACAAGAAAACAGGGCAAAAAATATTATTTTTTTTGGTAGATGATAAAACCAAAATTAAATCAATTAAATTACCCTTTGGCTATGTCGGGATTGTCTGGTATAAGGAATTAGATCAGTTCACGGGCAAGGAAGAAATCCGCAGTCTTAACCAGTCGCTAATGCGTGGCGGTAGTAAGTTTTGGTGTTTCAGTTCGTTCAATCCGCCCAAAAGCCGTGACAACTGGGTTAATACAGAGCAGCTTATCGATGAAGAGGATAGATTGGTAGACCATTCTACTTATTTAGATGCCCCGCGTCATTGGCTTGGTGATCAATTCTTTCTTGAAGCGGAAAATTCGAAAAACAAAAGCGAAAAACTTTATGAGCATGAATATCTTAGCAAAGTAACCGGTACTGGCAGCAGTGTATTCGAAAATGCTGAAGATATGCAGATGAATGATGAATTTATTGCAAGTATTAACAGCGGAAATTTAACCGTATTCATTGAAGAATATAACAAATTAGGTGGAGGATTAGGATTAGCACGCATAAGGTATGTTTCTGACATTGAGGATGAAGTTCTTGCCATGTATGCGCGTGACTTAAATCAACGCGATATTGCTGTAACAATAAAAGAAATCTATGGATTGGAAATATCCCATAAGCAAAGTTCCTGTATATATGTTCTTTACGTGATTTTTTTCTTGTGCTACAGTTACTATAGATGGTTTTAGGAAAGTAGGTGAATTATGAAAAAAATTCGCATTATTATTGCAGATGATCATGCCGTACTACGATCCGGGTTAAAAGCTTTATTACATTGTTATTCGCAATTTGAAGTTATCGGTGAAGCTGGAACTGGGCTTGAAGCCGTTAATCTGGTTAGCAAGCAGCAACCCGACGTACTGATTTTGGATTTATCAATGCCGGATATGAGCGGTGTTGACTGTATCAAGGAGATTCGTTCACGAAGAGTGACATGTCCAATTCTGGTTTTAACGATGTATGATGATGAAGAGTTTATTAAGGAAGTCATGCGTTCCGGTGCAAATGGATATGTGTTGAAGCGTTCTGCAGATACAGAATTGATGGAGGCTATTAAACGTATTTCTGAGGGAAAAAAATATTTGAATGAAAGTATCTCGCAGACGCTTATTGACACACTGTTGCGGACGAAAAATGAAGAGTGTGATTCTGATGATCCTTATAGGATGCTAAGTGGACGAGAGCGAGAAGTCTTGCGTTTCCTAGCACAGGGTTATACCAATACGGAAATTGCAGAAAAACTTTTCATAAGTCCTAAAACCGTGGATACTTATCGTTCAAGAATTATGAAAAAATTAAATGTTAGTAAAAAATCGGAGTTGGTAAATTACGCGATTAAGCATAAAATGATCGGAACATAAATAATTTACAGGCTGAAGAAAGAAAGGCTTCTGTTGTTATCCACAGCAGAAGTCCTTTTCGTTTTTTATCCACCCATTTTTTAGTTTTATATGTTTAACAGGTTTGTTGATAGTCTGTAAGGAGTTATCCTACAGTAATATAGGATATTTCCTTACGCTCTTTTACAGGGTTTACCTGATTTACTAATTTGTAGATTAGTGGTAAAATATAGGATATAAAATATAAATTTATATAAGGAGTATAGATTATGCAAACATTATATATGGAAGAATTCAAGAAAATTGTTGGAGAGGAGAATGTCCTTACTGCACATGAAGAATTATATTGCTACTCCTATGATGCTACTCCTGGGTACTCGCACTTGCCAGAGGCTGTTGTAATTCCGGAAAATGTTAACCAAGTATCTGATGTATTGAAGACAGCTAATCAGTATAAAATTCCCGTTTATCCGAGGGGAGCAGGGACTAATCTGAGTGCTGGCTGTGTACCGTTAAAAGGCGGAATCGTGCTGCTAATGAACCGCTTTAACCACATTAGAGATTTTGATTTGGAAAATCTGGTGGTGGTAGCAGAGCCGGGTGTGATTGTAGGGGATCTAAATGATATGGTAGCCAGACATGGATTGATTTATCCGCCTGATCCGGGCACGGTGGCTACAGCTACACTTGGTGGTACGATTGCAGAAAATTCCGGCGGTCTGCGGGGGTTGAAATACGGGGTTTCCAAACATTATGTTATGGGACTAGAAGTTGTACTGGCTAATGGGGATATCTTGCATACTGGAGGAAAAAATGTTAAAGATGTTTCTGGCTATGATCTTACAAAATTGTTTACTGGTTCGGAAGGTACGCTAGGGGTTATTACTCAAGCCACTTTGAAATTAGTACCGGCACCGGAAAGTAAAAAAAGTATCATGGCAGTTTTTAAAAATCTAGATTATGCCGGCAAAGCGGTAGCGGGAATTATTGCCGCTAAAATTATTCCTGCTACATTGGAAATTATGGATAATGCTACGATATGTACCGTAGAAGATTATGCTCATGTTGGGTTACCTCTTGACGCCGAGGCTGTGTTGTTAATTGAAGTGGACGGCATAGCTGAAGTGGTGGAAAAAGAAGCAGACAAAGTTTTGAATGTGCTGAAAAAAAATCAAGCCGACGATATTCAAGTGGCTAAAAATGATGCAGAGAGAGATAAACTATGGGCAGCGCGCCGGGCAGCTCTACCTGCACTAGCAAAATTACGGCCAACTACTTATGTGGAAGATGCGACTGTACCTAGAAGCAAGGTGCCTGAATTTCTGCGGGCTGTTAGTAGGATATCAAAAGAATTTAATGTAACAATCGGTACTTTTGGTCATGCAGGGGACGGCAATATGCACCCTACAATTGTCTGTGATATTCGTGATCCGCAGGAAATGAGCTTGGTTAAAAAGGCGATGAATGAAATATTTTTGTCAGCCATTAAACTAGGTGGTACATTAAGTGGTGAACATGGAATCGGTTTGGGAAAATTGTCTTGGATGGAGCAGCAGCATGGCAGTAAGGCTATGGATGCCATGAAAGCTATCAAAAGGGCAATGGACCCCAATCTTATTTTGAATCCTGGTAAATTAGTAGGTGAGTGCTAGTATGGACTACATCGTAGCAAAAGATATACAAAATAAGGATCAGCAGCTGCTTAGTGATATACGTGATGCGTTGGGGAATTGTATGAAATGTGGAAACTGTATGGCTGTGTGCCCAATTTATAAAGAAACCAGGAATGAAGCATCTGTAGCCAGAGGAAAATTAGCACTCATGGAAGGCATACTGAGCGGTAAAAATGAAATTTCTGCAGGCTTTGACAATGCTTTGGCAAAATGTTTATGTTGTAAGGCGTGTGCGTTTAACTGCCCATGTGGAGTGAAGGCTGACGAACTGATTATCCGTGGACGCCAAGCTGTGGTGCAGGCGCGCGGTCTTCATCCTGTAAAAAAAGCTGTATTCAAGCTGTTATCAAACCGTAAGCTGTTCGATGTTGCATTAAGAGTAGCTGGTCTATTTGGTCCTTTAAGTTTTAAGCGGCTTCCTGGGAAAATGGCTGCTGTAGCCAGATTCCCTATGCCTGGTATTGACAAAAAAAGAATTACAGCGCCTTTTGCCACAATTCCCTTGCGGAGTCGTTATCCGGAGGTGGTAAAGGCCGCTAATGCCAAGTGTAAAGTGGGCTTTTTTACCGGATGTATGATTAATTATATGTATACAGATGTCGGCGATGCAGTGATTCATGTGTTAAAGCACAATGATATCGAGGTTGTGATACCGTCTACGCAGCATTGTTGCGGTACTCCGGTATATGTTTCGGGAGATAAAGAGGTGGCAAAGAGTTTTGCAAAACATATTATCAATGTCTTTGCAAGTTATGATTTTGATTATGTCATAGCAGCGTGTGGGTCTTGCGCAGAAGCTTTAAAAATAGAATATCCTCACATGTTTCAAGATGATCCGGTAATGTATAAACAGGCAGAAAAATTGGCGAAAAAGACTTACGAAATTAGCGAATTTTTAGTTGATGTCGTTCCGTTTCGTCGAGATCATTTGGGGCAGGTTTTGAAAACAGTTACCATGCATGATCCATGCCATATGGCCCGGGGGATTAAGGTGACAAAACAGCCGCGGGAAATACTGCAGGCTATTCCAGGGCTTACATTTGTAGAAATGAAAGAGGCTGACCGCTGTTGCGGATCAGGCGGTTCGTTTAGCGTAGCAAACTATCCGCTGTCACGTAAAATTAATGATAGAAAGATAAAAAATATTAAAGAGTCTTCAGCGCAAGTGGTGGCCACGAGCTGTGGTACCTGTCGGATGCATCTGACTGACGGATTAGAGCAAAACAAAGTTGAGGCAGAGGTTGTACATGTCATTCAGCTTTTGGAACAATCTTATCGTGCAGGACAAGATTAAATACTTTGGTTACTTGGTAAAACAGCCGTTTTAGTTCTAATTGGAACTTCTATTTTGAGGCATGTTCCCTGACCGATAGTGGAATCAATGGAAAATTCCCCATTTACTCCGGCAATTCGTTCTTTCATTCCATATAGGCCAAGACAAGCATGTTTACGATGTTTATGAATTTTTTTGTTATGGAAGCCGATGCCATTATCGGCAACAGTAAACAATAGCATGGACTTTTTTATTGACAATTTTATCTGAACTTCAGTTGCCTGCGCATGCTTAATAATATTGGTTAGTGCCTCCTGTAAAATACGATAGAGGCTGATTTCTAATTCGGGAGAAAAACGTTGCCGGGACAAATCGGGAGCAATTTCCGCGGAGACTTTGATTTTATATTTTTGTGCATAGTCTTCGATATATTTTTTGGTTGCGCTGACTAAGCCGAGATCGTCAAGTACTACGGGGCGAAGTTGTACTGCCAATTGATGGACAGCTTCGAGCGTATCGGCTGCTAAATCGCGCATTTGCAATAATTTATTTTTTTCTTCAGCATGTGCCGTTTTAGCTAGTACTCTAAGACCAAAAATGATAGATGTCAGTGCTTGGCTTGTTTCATCATGAAGCTCACGGGAAATTTTCCGTCGTTCTTCTTCTTGGATATTAATAATTTTTTTTACATAGTGCTGGTGAAGCGTCTGTTTATCCTGTAGTGCTTTAACCAGCTTTTCCTGACGGACGTTTGCGTTGAGCGCGGCTTCGACAAAATGGGCAGCTAAACGGGCGTAAGAAGCAGCTTCTTCAGACTTTCCAGTAATGCCAATCAAGCCAACACATTCATTTTCAAGCCAAATTGGGACGTTGAATCCTGTGCGTACGCCGAAAAATTGCTGTTGATCATTTTCTGTGACCGAAAACTCATGAGTTTTTCCGGAACGTAGCATTTGAGTACCCACTTCATGACGTTGCCCAATTCGTTCTTTGCTGAGAGAAGCAATGATAATACCGTGTTTGTCGACAATATTGACATTTTTATTTAATTCTGCTGCAATAATATCTACAAGAGATTGTGCAAATTTAGGATCTAGGCTTTGGCTGTTCATAGTAGTGTTATTCCTCCGTTATCTTCAAAAAGTAACTGATATTATTTTACGACAAATAATTTGTCAGTTAAAGAGTAAACCATATGATATTCTACTTGTTTTTCGTAACAAATATCGTTCTAACATATCCCGGGTTTCATTCGATGCATGATGATTTACATTTTATCTTGTTGTGATAAAGTAATATTGTACTATTATTTTAGGCAAACGAAAAAAATAAATGTAAATTGTATAAAGAGATGCAAAAATGCATAGGAAAAATCGACATTATAATTGTAATTATAATGGGAAAAAATATAATTTATTAGTAGAGTGAAAATGATATTAAAGGGGTGCTTTTTTTTATTTTAATTTTTTCTACAACTGGTCTCAATATGTATTTGTTTAAAATAGATAAATAAAAGCCGACAAATTATCCTGTATGGATGATGAAAAAAAGGAAAAAGAGAAGTACAATAAAAGAGAAGTAACAAAGGCAAAGTCCTTAGAAAAATAGTAGATGAGATAGAATCAAAAGGAGTGTTATTATTTATGAGCAGCCAAGAAACGGTATTGGTAGACAAAGAAGAATTGCACCAGTTGATTAAAGATAAGGTGATGAAAGCGGGCTTGCCAGAGGATCATGCGCAAGAACTTGCGAATCATTTGACTTACGCAGATAGTAGAGCCGTGCATTCTCATGGAGCTGTACGTGTTGAATATTATTCAGAACGAATTGCTAAAGGCGGCAGTAATACAAAACCTAATTTATCCTTTAGAAAAACAGGTCCATGCACAGGGATTTATGAAGGCGATAATGCAATAGGAATGCTTGTGGCAAAAAATGGTATGATTGAAGCAATTAAAATGGCAAAAGAAAATGGTATCGGTCTTGTTGGTATGCGTGAATTAGGACATTGTGGGACACTTTCCTATTTTTTAAGAATGGCTACTGATGAAAATATGGTTGCGATGTCAATGTGTCAATCTGATCCTATGGTAGTGCCATATGGTTCAGCTGATCCATATTTTGGAACAAACCCTATTGGTTTTGCTGCACCATGCGCAGGTGGTCCTCCAATTGTATTTGATATGGCCACTACAGTTGGTGCTTGGGGTAAAATTTTGGACTCTAGAGCAAAAAATAAACCAATTCCTGAAACTTGGGCAATAGATAAAGAAGGCCATCCGACTACAGATCCATTTGCAGTTGCTGGTTTATCGGCTATTGCGGGCCCAAAAGGTTATGGTTTAATGATGATGGTAGATATTTTATGCGGTTCTTTGTTGGGAGTTCCATTTGGAAAACATGTAAGTTCCATGTATGCGGATCTTTCTGCTGGACGTGAACTTGGACAGATTCATTTAGTAATCAATCCAGATTATTTTTCCTCTATAGATACATTCAAAAACAATGTGCGGAAAATGGTGGATGAAATCCATGAACTTCGTCCAGCTGCTGGTTTCGATAAAGTAATTGTTCCAGGTGAATCTTCTGATAATAAAGCAAAATCGTATGAACGTAATGGAATTCCTATTGTAAAAGAAATTTATGATTATCTTGTTAGCGATGACATCCATTACAACCGTTATGAAGGGAAAAGTGCCTTTGCTTCAGATACGTTAGATTAAAAAATATTTAGAAAAGGGTCTCAATAAATGATGAGACCCTTTTGTTTTTATGTTATTATAATATTAATAAATGAAGGAAGGGTGAAAAATATGTTTACTTTACAGAATAATAATTTTGGTATTAAAGCAAAATTGATTTTAGCTTTTGCAACAATTTTACTGATTCCTAGTTTATGTATTGGGTGGTTTTCCTATAAGACAGCTTACAATAAAGTAGAAGAAAACATGTTGGAAAGTGCTAATGAAAGCGTAGTCATGCTAGATCATATGCTAAACCAAATCATTACGAATACACAGAAAAATGTAGATTTTATAGCTGGTAGAATTGCTCTTGGTGGAGTGGGCGCAGTACAAGGAGATGAAGATCCATTTGCGAGGGCGATGCTGGATGCCTACAGAGCGACACATACGGATGTAGAACTTGCGGCCGTTGGTACCGATAAGGGTGTATATATTAACTCTCCGGTAACTGCAGTCAATGCGCCAGGCTATGATCCAAGAAAACGTCCATGGTATATAAATGCATTAGAAAATAAAGGCAAACCGACAGTGATTAATCCTTATATTTCAAGCAATAGCGGTCAGGTTGTAGTCACTGTATCGCAGACTGTCGGTGATGGTCATGGGATCGTCTCTATCAGCCTTTCATTACAAGAATTGGCTAAAATCGCCAATGGAATCAAGGTTGGTAAAGAAGGTTATGTTTACATATTAGATAAAAATAGTAATGTTTTAGTACATCCTACATTAAAACCGGGGTCTAAAGCAGAGGGCCCTGTTTTTGAAGAAATGATGAAACAAAAACAAGGAATTATGCGTTATGAATCCGAAGGCCAAAAGAGACTAGCTTTTCTTATCACTAATGAACAGACTGGCTGGTTGATCGGCAGTACTATGCCGGAGTCTGAAATTATTGCAGCAGCAAGACCGATTTTAATAACGACGTTAGGCATCGTGTTATTGTTTATTGTAATTGGAAGCGTCATTATATATTTTGTTACTTTATCGATTACAAAACCATTACAAGTACTTGTTGATGCTTCGGAACAAATTAGTAATGGCGATTTAAGGGTGGATATTCCAATCACTTCTCAGGATGAGTTTGGCAAGTTAAGTATAAGTTTTAATAAAATGAGTAATTCCTTGCGTAAATTCCTGCAACAAATGCGACAAACAGGGGAACAACTTTCGGCATCAAGTGAACAGCTATCTGCTAGTGCCCATGAGTCGGCGCAGGCATCTACGCAAGTCGCTGGCTCTATTTCAGATGTTGCACATAGTGTGGAATTGCAATTGAATGCGATTAATGATACAGCGTCTACAATCCAAGATATGTCTAAGAGTATTGAGCAAGCTGCAACTACGACGAAGCAGGTATTCAAACAATCTGCTGATGCTACGGAAAAAGCTGCTGATGGTGGTAAAGCAATTGATAAAGCGGTGAATCAGATGACGCAAATTGAACAGACGGTAACTGTTTCTGCGCAGGTGGTGGCAAAATTAGGCGATCGTTCTAAAGAAATCGGCCAAATCGTCGATACAATATCTGGTATTGCAGGACAAACGAATCTTTTAGCGTTGAATGCGGCGATTGAAGCAGCTCGTGCAGGTGAACAAGGCAGAGGATTTGCTGTGGTAGCTGACGAAGTGAGAAAACTTGCGGAGCAATCACAAGAAGCGGCGAAACAAATTGCTGCGTTGATTAACGAAATTCAAAAAGACACGGATAAAGCGGTAATAACGATGAACGACGGTACTCGAGAAGTAAAGATGGGTGCTGAAATCGTTGATATTGCAGGAAAAGCATTTAAGGAAATTGTTGTACTTGTAACTGAGGTTTCAGAACGAGTAAGAGAATTCGCTACTTCTACGAATCAAATGACTGATGGCAGTCAGCAAATTGTTACAGCAATCAATAAAATTGATGAAATGAGTAAAAAGGTAGCAGGAGAATCTCAAATGGTGTCTGCAGCAACCGAGGAACAGTCTGCATCTATGGAGGAAATTGCTTCTGCGAGTCAATTATTATTGCAAGCGGCGCAAGGCCTTCAAAATGAAGTATCTAAATTTAAATTATAGTTACGTGGTGTATACAAAGCTAAACTAAAAAAATCCCGAACTTTTAAAAGTTCGGGATTTTTATATTATATCAATGCGATTGTTATTTAATTTTTTCTAGCCATGCTATGATTTCATCATAAGTCGACTTTCCAGCATTGTCGGTTATATCTCGATCGAAGTCGTGATCTTCTTGATAGAGGGTTATAAGGCGAGTATTTGGGATCTTTTTGCTTAGTGATTTTGATATTCTGTAAGGGACATCAGGGTCTAAGGTTGCCGCAGCTAAAATTGTTGGTGGAAAAGATTTTAGAGTTTCATCATCTAAGGAGTAATGTACAGGATCTTCTTTTTCGCAGAGTGTTTTTATCCAAGATCCTTCCTGACGTGCTTTAATGTAGAGAGAAAAACGTAAATTCATTGGTCCAGAGGTTATCGGCGTATCGGATGTAATTTTTTCTATGGCTTCATTCGGTATTTTGGCTAACTTGTTATAATGTTTGCTTGGTGTATTAAATTCAACTTCGTCAAGCCTTGCGTATCCGTATAAGCTGATGATTGCCAGTGGCAAAGGAAAATTGAGTTTTTTTAATCGAGCACACAGCATAAAACAGAGATAGGCTCCTGCTGATCTACCAAATACTATATATTGGTTGTTTTTTAATCCTAGTACATGGTCTGAATTCTCTAAATAGAAAGAAATCATTTCAAATGATGCTTTTAAAATCGAATCTAATTTTGATTCTGGGGCTAATGGATAATCTAATGATAGAAGATCATATCCTTCATTTAAAAATTTGTTGATATAAATCTCTGGCAGGTCATCTCTTACTCCGTAAAGCAATCCGCCGCCATGAAAATAAACGATGGTTATATTTTTTTTGTTTGCGGTTGCTCTGTGTAAGCTCATATCTATTTTGATATCTTCCATGGTTGTAAAACTGAAAATTTCCGGGTTAGTCATTTATTTTTCTCCCATCAATCAATTTAAATAGTCTTGAAGCGATTTGAATTTGCAGCAGTTCTTCTGGATTTAAAAAATCTATATCCAAGATAGTTTTTATTTTTTCAATTCGGTATCTTACTGTTTTTGGGTGGAGAAAGAGTTTCTCAGAGGTAAGATTGTAACTTTGATTTGTATCCAAAAAAGTTTTTAAAGTTTCAAATAATAACGGATATTCATCTCTAAATTTAGTGATTTTTGGTGGTATAAAGCTTTTCAGATTATTGAGACTGCTTGGATCTAAAAATAGCTTGTAGATTCCTAATTCTTCATAAGGCAATATTTTATTCGTATTGTGGAATAAGCGTAGAACCTTTTGCGTGTCTAATACTTCTCTATTTGCATTGGGAATATCTGATTTATCTACCTTTGAGCTAATGCTTACATAATAGTAGATATCTTTAAAAAGGCTATGTTCAGATAAGAAATTCATGATTTTTTCAATCGCATCTGTAGTAAATCCGGGGTGTGTATCGTCAAAATTGAGGATGAATACAATTCTATCCAGTTTTTCAAGAAAAACAATGTCTTTAAAACAAGACTTAATTTTGATTCTAATTTGCCTTAGTGTTTTAGAAATCAGATTGGTATCTAGTGTTTTATTTTCGTCTCGTTGCTGCAGATTAATAAGCGTTATTTGGTAGTTGGGATAGCGATGCAGATTCAGAGATTCAAGTACTTCATCAATGTCTTTCTTTTCATATAAACGTCCATTAAGCAAATCGCTGATGATGTTATTTTTTTGCTGAAATAAATTTTGCGAGATTACGTATTTTCTTAGTAATTCCATCTGTAAAAATTTTACGCCGTTTTCGAGGACCATAAAATCTGATAGACTAATTTGATTCGACAATTCGTGAATAACCAGCTCATAATTATAATATCCTAAATGAGGGATGCGGACGTGGATTTGTTTGCCGGTGATTTTTGGTGTTGTATCATTATAGATGACTTCTTTCCGCTCGTATTTAAAATGCATGTAGTCTTTTGTGGCAACTTCAGCTGAACTGAGAATTGTTACGTTAGAAAGCTGGGAGTTTGTGCTCGTTTCCGTGTTTTTTGTCAAATTAACAAGGCTGATATCGCACGCGATCATCTTTTTAAATTCAGATAATATTTCATCCATTGACGGCATTTTCAGCGCAAGACTGGTCAATTCACTATGCACTTCATAATATTTATTGAGCAGATTTACCTTTTCATTTATGATGGGCCCTAATATTTCAAGGATAATGGATTCATATTTTACCTCTTTATTGATTTGGAGTAGTGGGATAAGATGTTTATCGCAAAGAGCGATGATTACATTAGGGATTTGGTGCACCAATCGATCTATTTTTATTATGATTGCACTGATGCCTAAGTTATGAAGTTTTTCGAAAAAAATATCCAATTCATTATCGCTCAAATTTTGCAAAGCAAAAAAGCTGGTAATGATGACTTCGCCAGAGCGCCCCCAATTCGTTATGTCAGTTGCTTCAAGGATATTGACACCAGTTATTTCATTTAGAATTTCATCTTTAGCAGCGAGTAATTTGACTCCGTGAAGGGAATTCATCTTTAGTAAATCTTTTATATTCAAATTCATACTCCTTTATCCATTACGTATAAAAAAATGCGTTTTTTTATAAGTTTTATACCGATGATTATACAAAAAAATCATGATATAATGACGATAAATTCAGATTTAACACAATATTAACACAATATTAACACAATAAAGGAGACTTGCAAATGCTATATACGGTAATTAAGAAAAATAATTATCAAGATTCTATCAATCTTATGTTGCTCACAAACTCAATTAATACTCTTGCAGGCATAACAAAATGTTCAATCATGATGGGAACCGATGCAAATAAGGATATTCTTAAAAATAGCGGACTTCTTACTCCGGAAGCTGAAACTGCAGCTCCAAGTGATATGATTGTCGCTATAGAAGCAGAAGAAGCAAACGTGGTTGATAATGTTCTTAGCGAAATAGATAAATTCTTAAATGACCTAGCGGTTAAGAAAAAGAAAAATACTGTTGAAAGTGTAACGAGTATAGAAGCGGCATTAGAAGAATTGCCTGATGCAAATTTAGCACTGTTTTCCATACCAGGAGAATACGCAGCCGATGAGATTGAAAAAGCGCTTGATCAAGGGTTACACGTATTTTCTTTCACCGATAACATCGCTGTAGAAGATGAAGTAAGATTAAAGAAAAAGGCGCATGAAAAAGGTTTATTGTTAATGGGGCCTGACTGTGGAACAGGTATTATCTCTAGTATTCCGGTTGCATTTACGAATGTTGTGCGTCCTGGAAATATAGGTATTGTAGGTGCTTCTGGTACAGGTATACAAGAAGTTACAACAATTATTGATAAACTTGGTGGCGGCGTTGTCCATGCAATCGGTACAGGTGGTCATGATTTAAGTGAAGCTGTAAATGGGACAACGGTTCGTGATGTAATCCTTGGACTTGAACAACATGATCCTACAGATGTAATTGTAGTGATATCTAAGCCACCAGCAAAAAAAGTACGGGATGAAATTGTAGAACTTTTACAAAATCTTACAAAACCTGTAGTTGCTATATTCTTGGGTGAAAAGCCAGAATGTCATGAAGGAAATGTATATTTAGCGCATACACTCGAAGAAGCAGCAATGATGGCAGTGGATCTTGCAAAAAATAACCCTGTAAAAGCAAATTATATGGAATCGATAAAGTATGAAGTAGAAACTGTATTAGCAACAGATAAAACTGTAAAAGGTTTGTATTCGGGTGGTACGCTTGCAGCAGAAGCTAGTATGTTAATTACTGAAGCTTTAGGTCTTGGAAAATCAGTTAAAAAAGAAGGATATGTTTTAAATACAGATGGCTATGAAGTCATGGATTTAGGCGATGACATCTATACACAAGGTAAGCCTCATCCAATGATCGATCCTGAAGTTAGAATCAATAAGATCAAAGAATGTGTAAAAGATGAGAATACTGGTGTAATTTTATTTGACTGTGTATTAGGTTATGGATCTCATCCAAATATGGCGGGTGCTTTATCTGGGGCAATCAAGGAAGTAGTGCAAGAAGCAAAAGAAGCGGGTCGTTCCTTATACTTTGTAGCAACAGTTTGCGGTACAGAATCTGACCCACAAAACTACCAAACAACCATAAAAACTTTAAAAGAGTGTGGTGTATTGGTAGAAACAAGTAACGCAAGAGCAGTAAGACTTGCACTTAAGTTAAAAGGAATCGAAGTCGTAGAAGTTGACAAATATGTAGTAGAAAAACATGTGGAAAAGAAACCGTTGGCACAAGTAAGTGAGAAAGTAATGGAACTTTTAAATTCGAAACCACGTGTTGTAAATATTGGTCTTACAAGCTTTACTGAATCAATTGTGGCATATGGCGGAAGTACAGTTCAATATGATTGGAAACCGGCAGCAGGCGGTAATAAAAAGCTTATTAAAATATTAAATAGAATATCCAAGATTGAAGAGATAGAGAAAGCAAATATAGAAGTCATCGATAAGATGAAAAGTTCACAGCCATTCCTAATTGATGTAGTACCTGCAAAATCAGTAATTGAAGTATTAAATGAAAAAAGATTGCTTCACGCAGGACCACCAATTGAATATAAAGATATGACAGGTCCAATGCAAGGTTCGTGTATTGGTGCGGTATTATTTGAAGGCTGGGCGGATGATGAAGCAAGTGCAAAGGAATTATTGGAAAAAGGAGGCGTGAAATTTACACCATGCCATCATGTGAATGCAGTAGGGCCTATGGGCGGGATTACATCGGGTAATATGCCGGTAGTCGTGGTAGAAAATAAACTGGATGGAACTATAGCTTACTGTATTATGAATGAAGGCATAGGAAAAGTTCTAAGATTCGGAGCATATTCTGAAGAAGTTATCAAGAGATTAAAATGGATGAGAGATTCTTTAGGCCCTGTATTATCGAAAGCTTTACAAAGAAAAGAAGGCGGTCTAAATCTAAATGTGCTCATTGCAAAAGCGATTACGATGGGAGATGAATTCCATCAAAGAAACATCGCTGCTACACTTAACTTCGTAAAAGAGATTACACCGTTAATCGTGGAACTTGATATTGATGAAAAAGAAAAATATGACGTAATAAAATTCTTAGCAGATACAGATCAATTTTTCTTAAACATCATGATGGCAGCAGGTAAATCTATCGTGGATTGTGCAAGAAAAGTTACGAGTGGTACGGTAGTTACAACGATGGCGAGGAATGGACAGAAATTTGGTGTAAGAATAAGTGGGATGGGTGATGAATGGTTCACAGCACCAGTTAACACACCGAATGGATTGTATTTCACAGGTTATGCAGAAACTGATGCAAATCCAGATATCGGTGACAGCGCGATTACAGAAACAGTTGGCGTTGGAGGAATGGCAATGGTGGCAGCACCTGGTGTTACTAGATTTGTCGGCGCAGGCGGTTTTGATGATGCATTAAGAGTATCGAATGAAATGGATAAAATCTGTATTTCCAATAATTCGAACTGGAGTATTCCGACGTGGGATTTCAAGGGCGCTTGCCTAGGCATTGATGCGAGAAAAGTAGTGGAAACTGGTATTACGCCGTTGATCAATACGGGGATTGCACATAAAAATGCAGGTGTAGGTCAGATTGGAGCAGGAACAGTGCGTGCGCCACTGGCTTGCTTCGAGAAAGCAATTATTGCCTATGCGAAAAAACTGGGAATAGATGTTGAACAAGAATAAAGAACAAGAGAGTAGAGAGGCAAAGAGCAATCTATTGTCTTTCTACTTAAAAAATCATAGCGTGGGTAAAGTGCACAGCAAATTTAATAAAGGGCTCAATATACAATTTGAGGATGCTTTGCTTTATGTTGGCTGTATCGGCACCCCTCTATCTGCATTCGGATTGAATCTAGAACAAGAGAAGCTAAAACACATACTTAATTCTGTAAAAATCGATGATATGGTTGTAAACAAAGGACAGCAACTCATTTTCTATAGTTTTGATGAAATAATAAAGATTTATGATGAAGATATAGAAGAAGTTGATTTAAAGATTCCAAAAATAAAATGCAAGATTGATGAGATTGCTGATACTGCGCTATATCAATATCTAGAAAATATTGAAATTGAGAAATCTATAGGAATTGATTTAGATGAAAGAACCAGTAGACATCTAGAACTGCTATTGAAGTCTGACAAAACCGATTCGAATTTAAATTTGCTCATAATAAAGTTCTTTGCTGGTAGAGGTAAGGGATTGACGCCTAGCGGTGATGATATTCTTTTAGGATTTACGTTAGGGCTCAGCTTATTTTGCAGCTTCGATGCTTGGAGACAAACACTTGTATCTACAGTTACCAAAGAGGCGACGACCATGGTTAGCGTGGCATACCTCACTGCTTTACTGCAAGGTTATGCAAGTGAACCTTGCATACGTCTTGTGAAGCTGTTAGATGATGGTGAGACAGAGCAAATTGAAAAAACAGTAGAACAAGTAATGTCATTTGGTCATACTTCAGGAAGTGATACCTTGTTTGGATTTTTATTAGGATTAAAATTTTTAATACATCACTGGGAGGGATAAAGCATGGATATTATGTTGAATGAAGTGCAAGAAACAATGGAATGGTTATCTTCGATTAGTGACGATCAAGGGCCGGGCACAACACGGCTGCTGTATTCTCCAAGCTGGCTGCAGGCGCAAAAAGAGCTAAAAGCACGCTTCGAAGGATTGGGAATGGAATGCCATTTTGATGGTATAGGCAACTTGTACGCTACTTTAAAAGGAACCGAATCGCCAGAGAAGACAATTGCCACTGGTTCTCATGTGGATACGGTTGTCAGAGGTGGAAAACTTGATGGACAACTAGGTATTTTTGGCGGGTACCTTGCGGTTAAGAAGTTGCTTGAAACTTTCGGCAAACCGAGAAAGAGCATTCAGATTATTTCGATGGCGGAAGAAGAAGGTTCTCGTTTCCCTTATGTTTTCTGGGGCAGCAAAAACATTTTCGGTTTGGCAAAAAAAGAAGATGTTGAGACGATTAAAGATGCTGAAGGAATCGGTTTTGTTGATGCAATGCACAATTGTGGTTTCGACTTTATCACCGAACACAAGGAAAGAACAGATATCGAAGCTTTTATTGAACTGCACATTGAACAAGGAAATTTCCTTGAGGAAGAAAAATATACGGTAGGCGTGGTTAACTCGATCGTTGGGCAGAAACGCTATAACATTACGCTCAAAGGCGAAGCAAATCATGCAGGTACAACGCTCATGCGATATCGTAAAGACACCGTTGAATGTATGGCGCGCATCGTGACTCATTCGATTGATAAAGCAAAAGCAGTAGGGGATCCGTTGGTATTGACCTTTGGAAAGGTTGTGCCAAAGCCAAATACAGTGAATGTTGTTCCGGGCGAAACTTTATTTACGATGGATTGCCGGCATACGGATGCAACTCTTCTACAGGCATTTACGACGGCTCTTGAAGCTGATATGAAAGAAATTGCTGAAAAAAATGGCATCGTAATTGAAATCGACAATTGGATGGATGAAAAACCTGTGTTAATGGATAAAAAAGTTGTTGATATCGTTGAACGTGTTTGCAAAGAGAAAAAGATGAACTATAAAGTAATGCACAGTGGTGCTGGTCATGATTCTCAAATTTTTGCTCCGCGCGTTCCTACAGGAATGATCTTTGTTCCAAGTATCAAGGGGATTAGTCATAATCCAGCGGAAGACACGAAAGTCGAGGATCTTCGTGAGGGGATCAAAACGTTGGCTTATACGCTACACGAACTTGCTTATTAATACAAGTATGAAAGGATGTTTTTTATGAACACACAAGCCGTAACAAAATCATATCCAGAGAATTATTGGAAACGACTCGTATTTACGTTCTGCATGGGATGGACAATCATCTGGATTTACAGAGCGATGCTTTCACCAATTTATCCGGAGATTCAAAGTACAATCGGACCTCAAACAAACGCTGCTATGGGTATTATTGCATCATGTTATTTCTTTGGTTATACTGCACTACAAATTCCGTCAGGTTATTTAGTTGATAAATTTGGTCAGAAAAAAGTCCTGATTCCTGGCTTTATCATTTTTGCCGCTGGTGTTTTCAGTATCGCTTCTGCGACATCGATTATGCCAATCTATATAGGGGCTGTGTTAGCCGGTGTTGGTTGCGGAACTTATTATGGTTCAGCTTACTCTTTGACATCACAGCATGTACCAGCAGAAAAGAAAGGCCTGCAGACTGCGATTGTTAACAGTGGTTCAGCACTAGGGATGATTCTCGGTATGACTGGATCCAGTTATTTTGTTAAAACCATGGGCTTGCCATGGCAGACAATGGTTATCATTTCTGGTTGTTTATTGGTATTCCTCGTTCTATGGTTCTTCTTTGTTATCATTGAACCAAGTAAAGTTGCAGGGGCTGGTGCAGCAACTGTAAGTAAAAAAGTTGAAGAAGCAGTTGAAGTTGAAGAAGAATCTAAAGGTTCTATGTTCCGTCCTTCCTTATTAACTTGTTACTTCTTATATTTCACAACCTGCTACGCATATTATATGATCGTAACTTGGCTTCCAAAATTCCTTGAAGCGGAACGTGCCATCAAAGGTGGTATGATTGGTCTTACTGTATCCATGATCGCTGTGACAGCGGTTCCAGGGGCATTGTATTTTGCTAGAATGTCTGATAAAAAACGCGGGAAAAAAGCGTCAATCATTCTTTTCCTTGAAATTGCTGCATTTATCTTGATTGCAGTTTCGATGTTTGTACCAGATACTACAAGTCTTGTTATTGTGTTACTTCTTTATGGATTCTTAGGTAAAATGGCTGTTGATCCTGTACTCATTTCTTATGTGTCTGACCAAGCTGACAAGAAAACAATGGCTACAACTCTTGGTACATTTAACTTCTTTGGGATGTCTTCATCTGTTGTTGCTCCAGCACTTACTGGGTATATCATTGATAAGACTGGTTCTGGGGTTTGGGGCTTTTATCTCGGCGCGATCCTCTTAATCGTTGGGGCAATTGTATTCTATATAACAAATGCTAGAACTCAAAGTAAATTAGATAAAGAAGGTGCTCGATCATGAGTTATCTGAACAATGCCGTCGGATACAGACAAGATCTTTTAATGAATCGTTCTGTAATTAAGAAAAACTATGCATTGATTGAGCCTGATGGTTTAGTCAAAAACACCGTTCCAGGCTTTGAGAATTGTGATATTACAATTCTTGGTTCGCCAAAACTCGGCGCTAGTTTTGTTGATTATCTTGTAACAATCCATGCGGATGGCAAGAATGAACTTGGGTTCGGAGAAGCGGGTGTTGAAACATTACTTTATTTAATAGAAGGAAACTTAAAGGTAAGAGCTGGTGAACAATCCCATGATTTAGAAAAAGGCGGATTTGTTTACTGCCCTCCAGGAACAAAACTTTATTTTCACAATGAAAGCGGTAAAGTAGCAAAAGCGTTTATGTATAAACGTGTTTACACACCTCTGGAAGGTTATAAACCTTATGTTGTTACAGGAAATACAGAAGCTATGGAATGGACGAACTATGAAGGTATGGAAGATGTTTTAGTTAAAGACTTTTTACCGAAAGAAGATTTATCTTTTGATTGTAATTTCCATATCCTGAGCTTTAAGCCGGGGGCTTCACATGGCTATATTGAAACACATATTCAAGAGCATGGTGCCTATTGTTTAAGCGGACAGGGAATGTATAACTTGGATAACGATTGGATTCCTGTTAAAAAAGGTGACTACATTTTCATGGGAGCATATTGCTTGCAGGCTTGTTACGCTGTGGGACGCGGTGAGGATTTCGCCTATGTATATTCAAAAGACTGCAATCGAGATGTAACTTTCTAATTAAAAAAGGTAGCGATAGTAAAGAGGAGAAATAAAATGGACAAACAAATAGTTATTGCCTTAGGAGGAAATGCGCTCGGCAATACTCCGGAAGAACAGAAAGAAGCTGTGTTGTCTGCTGCTAAGCATATTGTGAGCCTTGTTAAAGAAGGCTATAAAATAGTGATTGTCCATGGTAATGGCCCGCAAGTCGGAATGATCAATTTGGCATTTGATATTGCATATAAAGAAAATTCAAAAGTTTCCGCTATGCCATTTGCTGAATGCTCAGCTATGAGTCAAGGATATATCGGGTTTCATTTACAAAATGCGCTGCAGAATACATTTTTTGAGCAAGGAATGACAACGCACGTATCAACAGCGATTACACAGGTGATTGTTGATTTAAAAGATCCAGCATTCCAAAATCCAACTAAACCAGTTGGTATATTCTATTCGGAAGAAGTCGCAAAAGAAATCGAAAAAGAAAGAGGTTACACTTTTGTTGAAGATTCTGGAAGAGGTTTTAGACGCGTTGTTCCTTCTCCAGAGCCGATTGATATTAAGGAAAAAGGAACCATTCGTTGTTTGATGGAAAATGGAGATCTTGTTGTTGCTTGCGGTGGAGGCGGCATTCCTGTATATTCTAAAGACGGTATGCTGCATGGCGTTGATGCGGTAATCGACAAAGATAAAGCAGCAGCGAAACTGGCAGAGGTTATCCATGCAGATGCATTTGTTGTTCTGACTGCGGTGCCTCGCGTAGCGATTAACTTTGGTAAAAGCAATCAAAAGTGGTTGGAACGTATTACGATTGAGGAAGCAAAACAATATATCGAAGAAGGTCACTTTGCTCCAGGTTCTATGCTGCCAAAAATTGAAGCAGCTATCAAGTTTGTTAAATCTGGAACAGGTAAAGAAGCAATTATTACATCTTTAGAAAATGCCTACAATGCAGTTTCTAAAGGTGAAGGTACGATAATTTGCTCTGAATGAATAAAATAGTTGGCGGTCAGTTAAACTGATCGCCGACCTTTTATCATGCGTGCGCAACACGTTTTTTCGGTTATAGACTGTGAGCTTTTCTGCAATTTTTCATAGATTAATTGACAATGTATTTTATAGGAGGAAAAATGAACAGCCTTTCAAATCATCAACGTATTAAAGTAATTGTAAACGGACATGAAATAGAAGTATATGAGGATCTAACCATTCTTCAAGCATTACTTCAAGAAGATATCCATATTCCGCATCTTTGTTATGATATCAGAGTTGAGCGCTCAAATGGTAACTGTGGATTATGTGTTGTTGAATTGAATGAAAACAATACAACGCGGGATGTAAAAGCGTGTCAAACGCCTATTAAAGAAGGCATGAATATAACGACAAACAGCCAAAAACTTGAAAGCTATAGAAAAATACGTCTAGAACAGATTCTTTCCGATCATAATGCAGATTGCGTTGCTCCATGTGTGATGACTTGTCCTGCGAATGTAGATATTCAGCTTTATCTTCAACATGTAGCGAACGGTAACTTTGAAGCTGCATTACAAACCATAAAAGACAACAATCCTTTCCCTGTTGTTTGTGGTCGAGTATGTCCACACCCTTGTGAAGCACAATGTCGTCGTGGTTTAGTCGATTCTCCTGTAGGCATTAATCATGTGAAACGTTTTGTTGCAGATTTGGATGTAGCACGTGAACAACCTTGGAGCCCAGCGAAAAAGGCGAAAAGCGGCAAAAAAATTGCAATTATTGGTGCTGGACCATCAGGACTTTCTGCAGCATATTACAGTGCAATACAAGGACATGATGTAACTGTATTTGAACGTCAGCCACATGCTGGTGGTATGATGCGTTACGGCATCCCAGAATATAGATTACCAAAAGCTATACTAGATAAAGAAATAGATATTATAGAAGGTCTAGGTGTGAAAATCATGACGGGGAAAGCACTTGGAACGCATATTCGTCTTGATGAGCTGAGTCGTGATTTTGATGCTGTTTATCTTGCCATTGGTTCTTGGCGCGCAACACCAATGCAGCTTGAAGGTGAAAATCTGGAAGGTGTTTGGCTTGGAATACAGTATCTTGAACAAGTAACCAAAGGAATAGATATTGATTTAGGTGATACGGTCATTGTTATTGGCGGTGGAAATACCGCGATTGATTGTGCGCGTACTGCTTTGAGAAAAGGTGCTAAATCTGTAAAACTTCTATATCGTCGTACTAGAGAAGAAATGCCTGCGGAAAGCTATGAAGTAGAAGAAGCTTTACATGAAGGTGTAGAAATGCTTTTCTTAATGGCACCAAATAAAATTGAAAAAATAGGTAGTAAAAAAGCGTTGCATTGTATTAAAATGCAGCTTGGGGAGCCAGATCGTTCTGGTCGCCGTCGTCCTGTGCCAATTGAAGGCAGTGAAGAAATTATTGAAGTTGATACTGTGATTGGTGCAATTGGCCAAAGTACAAATACACAATTTTTATATAATGACTTGCCTGTAAAATTGAATAAATGGGGCGATATTGAAGTCAATGGAAGAACTTTTCAGACTTCTGAAAGTAACGTATTTGCAGGTGGTGACTGTGTAACAGGTCCTGCAACTGTAATTCAAGCTGTTGCAGCTGGACGGCATGCAGCTGATGCAATGGATCATTTCATGATGAAAGGTTATGCGAAAGAATATCATATCGATTATAGTTGCAGCCGTGGCTCCATGGAGGACCTTCCAAAATGGGAATTTGAAGTAATGCCGAAAGTGGTTCGTGCAGCTATGCCGGCAATTTCGATTGAAGCGCGTAAAAATAATTTCACAGAAGTCGAATTAGGGTATGATGAACCTTCAGCGAGAGCTGAAGCAGCACGCTGCTTAAAATGTGGTTGTGCAGAACGTTATAGCTGTGATTTAAGAAATGAAGCATCAAATCATGATGTGGTATATGAGAAACCTGTACATGAACGTCCATATTTTCCAATTATTGAAGATCATCCTTTTATTGTGCGTGATCATAATAAGTGTATTTCTTGTGGTCGTTGTATTTCAGCGTGTGCTGAAATTGAAGGGCCAGATGTTCTGGGATATCAGATGGAATATGGACGTCTACTTGTTGGTACGAAGAGTGGATTGCCTTTAAAAGAGACTGATTGCGTGAGTTGTGGACAGTGTGTCAATGCTTGTCCTTGTGGGGCTTTAGACATTCGCAGTGAAAAAGGTGAGGTATTTAAGGCGATTAACGATCCGAAAAAGGTTGTGGTCGGTTTTGTAGCACCAGCAGTGCGTAGTGTCGTTGCTTCACATTTTGGTATTCCTTTTGAAGCTACGAGTAATTTTATGGCGGGCATCTTGAAAAAGTTAAAATTTGATAAAGTTTTTGATTTCTCCTTTGCAGCAGATTTAACAATTATCGAGGAAACAACGGAGTTTCTAAACAGAGTTGAAGAAAAACGAGATATGCCGCAATTTACTTCTTGCTGTCCTGGCTGGGTTAATTTTGTGGAGAAACGTTATCCAGAAATGATACCGCATCTTTCAACCTGTAAGTCACCACAGCAAATGATGGGTGCTACGGTAAAAAATCATTTTGCAAAGATGGCTGGAATTGACAAAAAAGATCTTTATGTAGTTTCCATTGTGCCTTGTATTGCAAAAAAATATGAAGCAGCCCGCTTGGAATTTGCACCTGAAGGTATCCGCGATGTCGACGCAGTGCTCACTTCGAGTGAAATGCTTGAAATGCTTGATATTAAGCGCATTGATGCTTCTGAAATTGTACCAGCAGAGTTTGATGATCCTTATAAACGTGTTTCAGGTGCCGGTGTTCTCTTTGGTGCTTCGGGTGGTGTTGCAGAGGCGGCGCTCCGTATGGCAGTTGAAAAGCTTACTGGTAAGGTTCTCACAGATCAACTTGACTTTTATGATGTTAGAGGTTTTGAAGGTTTAAAAGAGGCAACGGTTGAAATAAATGAAAAAACAGTACGTATTGCTGTTGTAAGCGGGCTTCATAATGCAGAACCTATTATTGAGAAGATCATACAGGGAGAAGATGGTGGATATGATCTTATCGAAGTAATGGCTTGTCCTGGCGGTTGTATTTGTGGAGCAGGTCATCCTGTACCAGAAAAAGTGAATGCCCTAGCAGATCGTCAACAGGTTCTTGTAAATATTGATAAAACTTCCGAGTATCGTAAGTCTCAGGAAAATCCAGATATTTTAAGACTGTATGATGACTTTTACGGTACTGCAAATTCCCATCTTGCTCATAAATTGTTGCATACACACTATACATCCCGAAAAAAAATATAATGTTATATAAAAATGAAGCAAAGAAAAGTGGATGTAGTGGTTAAGTGTTTCAACGCTATCGTTTTGAACTGAAGGATAAAAGATAAACATCTTTTATCTTAAACAAATTTTAGAGTGGCTTGTCCTTTCTTAAAGAGTACGCGATTTATTGCGGAAGAAACGGTGCAGTAATTGTTTTAAAGATGGAAAGTATGCTTAAAGTATAATATACTTTAAGCATACAGCCAATTGGCTTTAGAAAGGAGTACGATACATGTATAAAGACCTTAGCGCTTCATTGCGCACCATTATGACACCGGGACCTGTTGAGGCGGAACCACGTGTGCTTAGAGCCATGTGCACGCCTATATTAGGACAATTTGATCCGGAGTTTACCAATATCATGAATCAAACGATGGAAATGTTGAGAGAAGTTTTTCAGACGAAAAACAAGTGGGCTTTTCCGATTGATGCCACTTCTCGGGGCGGGATCGAAGCTGTTCTTGCTAGTCTAGTAGAACCTGGGGATGTAGTTTTTGTTCCTATCTATGGTCGCTTTGGTCATCTATTAGTAGAAATAGCGCAGAGATATGGCGCAGATGTTGTAACGATGGAAACTACGTGGGGACAAGTGTTTTCACCTGAAAAAGTAATTGAAGAAATTAAAAAAGTAAAACCTAAGATTGTTGCTATGGTACATGGTGAAACATCAACAGGTTGTATGCAGCCATTAGGAGAAATTGGTGCAGCTTGTCGTGAGTTAGATATATTGTTTGTAGTTGATGCCGTTGCTAGTCTGGGTGGAGCTACAGTAAAAGTGGATGAATGGAAAATTGATGCGGCGATCGGTGGTACACAAAAATGTTTATCAGTACCTTCCGGTATGGCACCAATCACCTTTAATGATAGAGTCGAAACGGTATTGTTAGAGCGCAAAAAAGTTGAACAGGGATTGGTCGATCCTAGTACAGGTAATAGTATTCAAACCCGTTTGATTCGTAGCAACTATTTTGATCTAAGTCAATTGATGGATTATTGGAGTCCTGTACGTTTAAATCATCATACGGAAGCTACTTCTATGATCTATGCTTTGCGTGAAGGGCTAAGAATTGTATTAGAAGAAGGGCTCGAAAACAGATTTGCTCGACATGCACTCCATGAAAAAGCACTTATAGCAGGAGTTCGGGCGATGGGACTCAATTTGTACGGTGATGAAGCGCACAAATTGCCAGTGGTTACGGCGATTGAAATACCAGAGGCAATAGATGGCGAATCTGTCCGTACGATGTTATTACAGGATTTTGAAATTGAAATTGCCAGTTCCTTTGGTCCTTTAAAAGGAAAAATATGGCGTATTGGAACTATGGGATATAGCTGTAGAAAGAAAAATATTCTACATGTTCTTGGAGCACTAGAAGCTGTTTTGTTAAGACATAAGGCAAACATCCATGTAGGCTGTGCTGTTCAGGCCGCTCTTGATGTCTACCAAGATGCACAGAAATAAAATAAAGAGAATATAAGTGTTCATTATACAGTTATGATTGCTACAAATTTTGAGTAGGAGGAATTGACGTGAACGCACAATCTAATTCACCGAAGAAGCACTTTCGCTGGAGAGTAAGATATTCTGTTTTAAGTATATTGTGGGCAGGTTGGTTATTTTCTTTTTTAGATAGAATGGTCGTTAGCGTTGCTTTACCATTTATCGGAGAAGAGTATCAATTAGATGCAGCCTCTCAGGGAATTATTTTAAGTGCTTTTTTTGCAGGATATGCCCTATTTCAAATACCAGGTGGGATGCTCGCGGACAAATTTGGCCCTAAAAGGGTCATGGCGTTTGCCATTGCTTGGTGGTCAGTGTTTACTAGTCTTACAGGTATGGTTTTTTCTTATCCCATTCTCTTGATCTGTAGATTTGTGTTTGGTGTGGGAGAAGGGTGTTTCCCAGGTTCATCTTGGAAAACCATTGCCACATATTTTCCTTCGCGGGAAAGGGCAACAGCGACGGCGATTCAAGCTTCTGTCAATACATTAGGACCAGCGATTGCTTCTTTAGTAGCAGCCAGCATCATTGCGACGTTTGGCTGGCGGACGGTGTTTATTGGCTTGGGTATTCCAGGTATTTTGATCAGTCTGATTATCTATCTATATATCAAAGACGATCCTCATCAACACCCTCGCATAACAGCGGAAGAATTAAGTGAATTAGATAGTGATTCTACTGATACTTCTGCAAAACCAAGAGAGAGCATACAGTTTAAACAATTTTTAAAAATGCGAATTCTATGGCAAATGGTTATCATTTGGTTTTTATTTGATATCACTTTTTGGGGATTTGTTTCTTGGTTACCATCCTATTTAATGAAAATTCGAGGATTTTCTGTAATTAAAACTGGTATTCTCGGTTCGCTGCCTTTTTTTGTGGGAACAATCGGCATGTTGATTGGAGGATATTTATCCGATCGTTTTAAAGGTTATAGAAAGTGGCTATTTATTCCTAATACGCTGATTGCAGCAGGCTTTTTATATCTGACTTATAGTGTAACTTCTGCAGATTGGGCCGTAGTGTTTCAGTGTGTTTCCTCGTTATTTATGTTTTTAGCTTTTGCCGCTTTTTGGGGGTTGGTTATTGATGCTATTCCGCCAGCAATTATGGGGGCAAGTTCAGGTACAGTTAATTTTGGTGGGCAGGTAGCTGGTTTTATTTCACCATTTGTGATGGGATATCTTATTGATACAAATCAGGGTTCCTTTGATATGGCGTTTATGTTTTTAATTGTAGCGGCGATAGGCTCAGCTTTAGTTGCTCTGACTGTAAACAATAAAATAGAAGAGAATTGATTATATAAAAAGAATGATAAATTAAAAGTTTTCGGTTTTATGATAAATGTTGGGATACCAGTGAATTTGGTTTGTCTCAGCATTTATTATAGAACCATTTTTATTGACAATGCGCAAAGCTTTACAAGAGCACTATTTTGAATTTTGGAGAAGTATTTAAAATCTAAGTATACAAAAGTTTTAAATAAGCAATTTTTCTTCCGTCAACATAAAATAAACAGGGGTGAATGATATGCAACCTGTTTTTAGTACGGATGGTAAGCAAGTTGCCTGGATTAGTGGTGGTTATGTATATGATACGAATGGTCAGGCGATTGCTTATACTAGCGATAGTGGGATATATTCGTTAAAGTCAGCTGAATATATAGGTCAAATGGAAAGCGGTGAAGCGTTTATTTGGCGGACAGAGAATTGAGCATCCTGAAGGGGTGCTTTTCTTTTTATATAGATTGCAGGAATCTGTTGTTTCTTAGAGAATTAAACAATAAATTAATATAATGATATAATATATAATATTAATTTATTAACATTTATAACTTAATCTATTAGTTTGTTATAATATGTAAGAAAAATGGATAGAATATTCTGAAAATAACGAATGCTTTTAGGGGGATTTTTATGTTGCAAGATATTAATTGTATTCAAGAGGTGGAAGAAATGTGTAGAGAAGCATGGTCACCATGTGATATTGCTGAAGGGGAGTATTGGCTAGAAATAACTTGGAAGCATCAAGGCTGTGAAAATAAATTTATGATTATTTATGGTAAAGATAATATAGAAGTTGTGAATAGAATTTTAGAATTTAATCATCAAAGCAATAACAACCGAGTGAATCAAAGTCAAAAAACTGCTTAGATTTGAACTGCACCGTAAATGTTAGACGAATGAGACTAACATTTACGGTGCAATTTTTATATGGTATTCCGAAACAATTAGTTTGATTGAGAGTAAAGATGGGTCGATAATACTAATTAAAGCATGGTTGTTTTTTGTTATAATAAAATGAGTAAATAGTATTATTAGTTTAATAAACATATAATACCAATAAGATAAATTTATGGTATATGGAAATAACTTTACATTAAAGAAGGATTTTTGTAATTTTATTAAGAATATAGTATTGTTTCATAAATAAAAAATTGCAGTTATGATATTGTTTGATATCATAGCAGGCAAGGGAGTGCATGTAAACGAATGAATAAAAATTTTTCTTTCAAAAAAATGCTTGCTGGAGTAGGGGCGTTGACCTGTTGTTTTTCATTAACGATAGGAACAATGTTTCCACTAAAAGCAGAGGCTTATAATATTGCTGGCGTTCTGGTTAGCAGTGCTGTTCAATATCAGTATTTCAATAAGCAGTTAAATCATTTTGATAATGATGGAAGACATGAATATTTTTCGCAAATAGAAGAAAAAGAAGGGGTTAATGACGATCCAATATTGAATGGTTTACTGAGCAACGTTATGACCAGACTTTCTTCGTCAATTGCGCAAACAGATCCATCTATTACGGAAAAGCCATATAATTATTTTGTTAATAATCAAGCAAGTTTTAATGCTTTTTGCACATTGGGACATAATCTTAGTGTAAATACAGGGTTGTTTAACTTGTTAAATAATAATGAAGATGAAATTGCCGTTGTTGTTGGCCATGAGATGGGACATGGCCAAAAGGGGCATCCAATCAAAAGTTATCAAAAATCAGTTCCATTGGATGTATTAACCAAGCTTTATAAGGCTCAAAATGAAGATGGTGCTTCGCAGATGGTGACGAATGTAATAGGCAATTATGCTACCGCAAATGGCATTACCAAACCACAAGAATGGGAAGCAGATAATTTGGCCTTTGACTATACTACTGGAGCTGGATATAATCCTGGTGCTGGTGCAGCTACTTGGCAAAGAGTGATTGAAAAGATGGGGGAATCTTCAAGTAACTTTGTTGGTGAAATATTCTCGCCGTCAGATCATCCAACAAATCAAGCACGTCGTGATAACTATGCAAAAAAATTATCTGCTTATAGCAAAGACAATGTTACTGTTGATAATGGCGTAATTAAAATAAAAAATAATACATTTGCTACACCAGCAGCTACGGATTCCATGAGCGGTTTGGAAAGAAGTTATTTAGTTGCTGGTAATTTAGCGGCTGTATATCATAATAGCACTAATGCTCCACAAGCTTATGCTGAGGATGGAATTGTAAAAATGGGCGGACAGGATATAATTGTTCCTACTGCTGGTGACCCTAGTGCTGATGAATTAGCAGCGATTCTTAACAAAATTAAATAAGATACATAAAAGCAACTGGCATTCATGCCAAGTATCTTAAACGACAAAAATCTCGGTGGCCAATTATAAGGTTGCCGGGATTTTTTACGGAATCGAATGAAAATTAGCTTCAGTGGTCTTGGCTAGAGGCAGTCGATTATGTTGCTGCCTAAAAGCAGAGAGTATTTTATATATGATAATTCTGGCTTCATTAATGCTTCCGATGGCGCGGTGTTCATATAAACTGTTTGCTGGCGAAAAAGCGAGTGCTTCAGCAAGATTAGACCGTTGTGGTGTTTGAAAGATTTGTGGAGGAATATTAATTTCAGCTACTTTTACAAAGGGAGAGTCTTTTTCCAGCCACTCCACGCTTACATCGTCAATTGGCATTTTGTTTCCATCTTTTTGAATTTGAATAAAAAAATTAAAGTTTGCTTCTTGTTTTAATAAATGTTGTTGCATATTTTCGGTTAAATAAGATGGGGTTAATGTTTTTGGAAGTTTACTTGTATAACTTGAGCTTGGGATTATGGCATATTTGACAATATCATTTCCAAACATATAAGGTGTCACACTCCAATACCTGATATCGAGCGGACTTGTGTCGTGATTCATCATTTTATAAATTTTGATGAATTTATTTAGCTTTCCTTGAAAAATAATTTTTAAAAATAGAAAGATAGGGTTTTTTAACCCATAGTAAATTGTTTCATAAAATTCTTCTAGCGTTCCTAGGGGAATTTTGGGCGTACTTGTTAATATGAAGTCTTGGAGCAAGTGACTATTCTGATCGTCGATGAGTTTTATGGCAAAACCACGAAAATCTTTGAATGTATCGTTAGAAAATTTAGGGTTTGAATTTGAAAAGCGGATGAATGCGGGATAAGTTTTAGGGGTTTTAAATAATCCGATTCTAAGGCTATCAGGAAGATCTGAGCTTATAGTGAAATAGGCTTTCAGCAAGCCTAAACTTTTAGAATGGGCGGCTCTTTTTATAAGTTGAGATTTTTGGCCTTTTTCCATCATCTTTTTTAATATAGTTATCATACTTTGGATCATCTCATTGTCCGTCTTCAAATTAATTTCATTCTCCTTTTGGGGATATTAAATGAAAAACAATTAGTATAACATAGTCAATTTTTTATAGTTTAATTGTAGTATCGTCAATCATATTGATTTTAAACTGATTTTTTAAGTTGTCCGTTAATTGAAACAATGCTTTATCTTTTTGCTTGGCTTCGATCATGATATCAAAGGCGCAATTGAATTTTTTTACCTGCTCTAAAAAAGAATAAAATTGTTTTGGATCGATAAAATCGGCATGAGCACGGTGTGCTTTATCACTTTTAGGACTGGAAAAATGGACTTTAGGTAAAGTGTCACCCCACGTTTCTAAAATATCAGGCCAGAGGCTCTGGAGTGATTCGCCGTCATTACAGCAATCGTGATGGTGAATGTCAATAACCATTGGGGTTTTTACTATTTTACACAATTGCAGTGTATCCTTTGCCGTAAAGATTTTATCATCATTTTCAAGTATAATGCGATTTTTTATCTCAGACGGCAACTGATTATAATTGCTGATAAAGCGTTGCATTGCTAAATCTTTGTCTTTATAAGCTCCTCCAATATGGAGTACAAGCTTTGCACTGTTATCTAAATCCATCATTTCAAATAGTTTAGTATGATAAGAAAGTGTATGTATACTAGAATTTACCACAGCTTCATCGGGACTGTTTAGCAATGTAAAATGGTCGGGATGCGCACTGACTCGTATTTTGTTTTGGCAGATATATTCTCCTAATTCGACCAATTCTTCTTTGAATTCATCAAAGTAATCCCAATGTGCTGTAATTGGATGCGTTGCTAAAGGAATGAGCTTCGAAGTAATTCGAAAAACATGGATGTTATGGAATTTATTATACTTTAGGACTCTTAACAAACAAGCAAGGTTTGTTTTTGTAAGTTTTCTGAGTTTTTCAAAACGATCCGCGTCAGTGGTGATTTTTATTAGATTTGTATGCGTAATCGTTTTGTTTGGCGAACCATCTAAGAGATTTAAAGCCATGGCAACGTAACCAAGTCTAATCAACATAATAAGTGTCTCCTTCTTTGTTTATCAATACTATTCCCTGATTTTTTACGGACATTCCTTTGTTCTTAGCTATGATCTCTGCAATTGTCATGTTGTTGTCACAGAACTAGTATACTATGATTCTATCATAGTATTTTAGAGAGGGTTATTGACATGGAACTATTAAAAGTAATATTATCTTTGGTATTTCTTTATATTGTTGCAACCTATAAAGTGAATAGTCAATGATAAGAAAATATTAGAGCTGCTTATCTCAGGTTTTTGGGGTAAGCATTTTTTATTGTGTATGTTATAAATTAAAGTAGTAACTTATGGATGCTGCGATTAATGGAATTTGTTAGAAAATTAATGTCTCTTCCAAGAAGACAAAAAAATAATTAGGTGATATTTTATTATTATAATTAATTATTATGGTGCATTCGATAAACAAAATAATACAAATTTCGTTGACATACTTTTAAAAAGTCTGCTATTATTAATAAAAGAACTGAATAATTTTTGTATAGTTTGAAAAGATAAATAGTAGCTATTTATAAAATCAAAGTTAACAATTGATTGCAGTCGAATAAAAAATAGTGCCGTAAACGAAAGTTGTTTATTGGCTAATTTTTATTTCGACTGTAATCGTTGTTTTCTTAAAATCTTGATTATTTGAAACTGTATGTATTAGATCGACTCCGGCTTTATGCCGGAGTCGAATGAGTTATCGGAATCAAATGGAATTTTAGACCAAAAATTTATTCGTCAGTTACATAGTTTTAATTCGTTTCTTTGTCTGATTTTTATCAGGTGAAATATATATTTCTTGTGAGTTAGGGGAGATGATTGACTAATGAAAGTAGCTATTATTATGGGAAGTGATTCTGATTGGCCGATTTTAAAGCCAGCGGCAGAACTTTTAAAACAATTTGGCGTAGAAAGTGAAGTTGTGGTCGCTTCAGCCCATCGTACACCAGCAAAAGTACATGATTATGTAACTACCGCTAGTGAACGTGGCATTGGTGTATTTATTTCAGCGGCAGGTGCAGCAGCACACTTAGGAGGCGTTATTGCAAGTTTAACGACTCTGCCTGTTATTGGTGTTCCGATTAATGCTACATCATTAAATGGTATGGATGCACTTTTAAGTACAGTGCAAATGCCATCTGGTATTCCTGTTGCCTCTATGGCAGTAAATGGTGCTAAAAATGCAGCAATTTTTGCGACGCAAATACTAGCTGTCAATAATCCTGAACTTCAAGCTAAGTTAATAGCGCACCGCAAGCAAATGGCGGAAGAAGTGGAACAAAAAGCAGCAAAGGTAGCTGCTCAACTGTAGGTAGTTTATTAATATTTTTATAACAAATTTAATTAAAAAATTGGAGGCTATCACCCATGGAAAAGAAACCATTATATGAAGGTAAAGCGAAACAAATGTATGCAACTGAAAACCCAGATGAATTGTTGGTGTATTATAAAGACGATGCAACAGCAGGCAATGGTGCTAAAAAAGGTACGATTCTTGAAAAAGGTATTATGAATAATAAAATTTCCGCATTTTTCTTTAATTTATTAGCAGAAAATGGTGTTGAAAATCATTATATCAGCATGCCTAGCGACCGTGAAATGTTAGTAAAAACATTAGATATTATTCCTTTAGAAGTTGTTATGCGAAATATCGCTGCTGGTAGCTTAGCATCTCGTCTTGGTTTAGAAGAAGGAACAAAAATGTCAATGCCTATCGTAGAACTTTATTATAAAAATGATGACCTAAATGATCCAATGATCAACCATTTCCATATCAAAGCATTGGGCCTTGCCTCGCAAGAACAAATTGATCAAGTGGAAGCAATTGGTCTTAAAGTAAATGAAATCTTAAGTAAATATCTTGCAACAAAAAATATTGAGCTAATTGATTTCAAACTTGAATTTGGTATGCACAAAGGTAA
>Ga0316600_10000123_pt1 | contig 50126 bp, 43 predicted proteins | sample OWC_soil_day5_CT_FD_207652 | JGI IMG/M metagenome (GOLD analysis project Ga0316600, IMG submission 207652) | Wetland soil microbial communities from Old Woman Creek delta, Ohio, United States - OWC_soil_day5_CT | ecosystem: Environmental > Terrestrial > Soil > Wetlands | place: USA: Ohio... | reverse complement strand
TTCTCCTAAGAAAAGTATAACAAGATGATGAAATCCGCACATCATTTTTCATCACTATTTGTGTCGCAAGCGGTAGCGGCGAAATGGAGGTTTTTATGAGATTATTATTACTGATGATGCAATTTTTTACGCGGATACCCATTTCTCTGCAAATGGATGTCAATGAAAAAATATTTGGTAAGGCAATTTTATATTTACCGATTGTTGGACTCATCATTGGGAGCATAAATGCTGCTTTTTATAGCAGCTTATTGTTCTTTTTTCCAAGTTCCATTGCTGGCGTTCTGGTTGTCCTCGGTAATGCTTGTCTAACAGGGGCGTTTCATGTAGATGGACTTGCCGATACTTGTGATGGTATTTTTTCTGGACGTAATAGAGAACGTGTTTTAGAAATCATGAAGGATAGTCGTATTGGTACCAATGGTGCATGTGCGATTATTTTTGATTTTATGCTGCGGGCAGCTTGCTTAGCGAGTATGAGTAAAAGTCATGTTGTCTTTGCCCTCATTGTAGCACCGATTATTTCACGCACGATGATCACGATCTTAATGCGCTCCAACTATGCAAGAGCGAATAAAGGTTTGGGGAGCCTTTTTATCGATAATGTAACAAAGAAAAATGTTTTGCTGACGTTGTTGTTTGGTAGTGTACTGGTGATGTTATTTATGGCTTTTGTCGTCGTTGATAAAGGCTTATTGTTAGGTTTGATGCTATTGATATTCAATTTAGCTATCATTTTGAGTTATAAAAAAATGATAATTGCGGAAATTGGCGGGATGACTGGTGATACGTTAGGTGCAGGCAATGAAGTCTGCGAAGTGTCAATATTGTTGATGTTTGTAAGTATGGAAAAGTGGGTGCTTTTATGACTACGATTTATATGGTGAGACATGGGGAAACAGACTTAAACAAACAAAAAGTTTATTTTGGTTGGAGCGATGTACCATTAAATGTGGCTGGAGAAGGGCAATGCCAAGCGTTGAGGGAAAAACTAGATGGGATTCACTTTGATGCAGTGATCACAAGTCCGTTAAAAAGAACATTGCGTTCAGCTAAGATTATTCATGAAAAGTTAGAGAATCTCATTATCTGTGAAGAATTAAAAGAGTTAAATTTCGGTCAATGGGAAGGTCTCCATTATACAGTAATTGAAAAAAATTATAAGGAAGAGTGGGCAGGGTGGAGTGCAGATTGGGTTAACTTTTGCATTCCCCAAGGAGAAAGTTTTGCTTTGTTATATCAGCGAGTGAAAGCTTGCTTTTTAAAATTATTGGATAGATATCGTAATCAAACCATTTTGCTTGTCGGTCATGCTGGTGTATTGAAAATTATCAGCTTGCTTATCATGGATTTACCACTTGATGAGTATTGGAATATTTCTTTTGAGTTTGGTACGTATAAAGTTTTTGCGGTGTAAGATAAAGTATTACCTTTTTAGTATTGTGGTTTTGTATTTGATTGAGATGCGATCGTTGACGAAATATGTTGTAATTGTGAATAATGTATTGACATTGCCTTATTTCGGGACTATCATGTTTACATTGTTGCAATAATTTTAAAAGAGGTGTATCTATTATAAATATATTACTGCAAATAGGAATTGTTTTTTTACTTGTAACTGCTTCTGATCTTATCTCTCATAGTATGATATTTCCGATACCGGTAAGTATTGTGGGGATTCTTATTTTATTGGGATTACTGTTAACGCGAATTATAAAAATAAAACACATTGAAGAAATATCAAATTTCTTCTTAAAGAATATGGGGTTTTTCTTTATTGCAGCAGGTGTTTCTATTTTAGGTAAGTATCAATTGATTTCCAATATTTTGGTTCAATTTGCCTTGATCGTGTTAGTTACAACGCTAATCACGTTTGCGGTTACCGGACTATCAGTAAAATATGCAATTAATTTACAAAACAAATTCAGAAAGAATGATAAAAATGACAGAGATCTTTGATAATCCAATTACAATGATTGCTTTATGTATCTTAGCCTATCAACTGGGCTTGTTTATTCATCGTAAAACTAAAATTCAAGTGCTCAATCCGTTATTTATTGCAATTGCCTTGATAATTGCGGTTTTACAGACGTTTCATATTTCTTTAGAAACGTTTAACAAGGGTGGCTCTATAATTAATATGCTGTTATGTCCAGCAACGATTATGTTGGCGATTCCAATGTATAATCAACGCGAGACGATAAAGAAGAACATCGTGCCGATTGCAGTAGGAACGATTGTTGGGTCAATTGTTAGTATGTCGAGTATTTATGGACTTTGTAAACTAGCAGGTATTAGTGATCAAATCGCGATGTCAATGTTGCCAAAATCGACTACGACACCGATTGCCATAGAGATTTCGACTACGTTGGGCGGGATTCCAGCTTTAACTGTAGCGGCGGTAATTATGACTGGAATTTTAGGGAGTATTTTGATTCCATCGTTAATTAAAATTTTCCGTATAAACAATAGTGTGGCTGCGGGGATTGCAATTGGGACGGCGAGTCATGCCTTAGGCAGTGCCAAGGCTGTTGAAATTGGCGAAACCGAAGCGGCTTTATCGGGAATTGCTGTCGGGGTCGCGGGAATGGTTTCGGTTGTATTGGTAATGTTTATCTAAAAAAACAACCTGCAACGAAAATCGACAAGTCGGCAAAAGACGAATCTCAAGGTAGCAGCAAGTATAAAAAACGCGATGGAGGCTGTTTTTCGATAGCTAAAGCCTCTACTAATAGGAGAGGTTAACGTTCTTCTTCGGATATTTTACAAATTTATTGGAATGAGAATAATATGACTTTATCATATTAAAATACTCTACTTACTTTTTGTGATCGGTCATAAAAGAATATTTTGATTGATGGGGACGTTAACCTCTCAATCGCTGTGCGACAGCTCTCCTATTAGGAGAGCCTAGAGCATCCATTTTATTTACAAGTATAAACGGTTTTTAGGGAGTTTAAGTATATTTGTCTAAACTCTAAAATGGGCTACTTGCATTTTTGCAAGTAGCCCATTTTTTTATGATGCGATATTTTCTTCAGAAGGTAATTTTGTTACCAGAATTTTATCGACGCGAACACGATCCATATCCACGATTTCAAATTTGAAACCATTCCAGATGAAGTTTTCCGCTACAACGGGAATGTAGTCGAGGTAGGAGGTGATGAATCCGCCCATCGTTTGATAATGGTCGCGGTCTTCATCTGGAAGTTCGTCTAGGTCAAAATGATCTTTAAATTCATCAATTGGTAACAGTCCATCAACGAGCCAAGAATTATCGTCACGTTTGATAATTTGTACCGGTTCAGGATCTTCACTAAGTGAAATATCACCGAGAACTTCAGAAACAATATCTTTCATTGTGATAAACCCGACAACACCACCAAATTCATCAAGTACGATTGCTTGATGATTACCGGATTCTTGGAAGTTTTCAAGTACCTTAAAAGATGGCATTGATTTGGGGATGAACATTGGGGTGTGAATGCATTTTTCTAAACTGATAGGTTCACCAGCTAGAACCAATTTTAACAAATCTTTGGTGTAAAGAATTCCGACGAATTCATCTAAGCTGTTTTTTGCTACTGGGAAGATGGTATCTGGATTTTCATTGATAATAGCGAGATTTTCTTCTAAAGATTCTTCTAAATCTAGCCAAATCATTTGTGTTCTTGGTGTCATTAATGCATAAGCTTTTTGATCACTTAAACGGAAAATTTTATCTACCATATCTTGTTCAGTTTTTTCAAATGTACCTTCTTCTGTACCTTGTTCAATCAAAGTACGAACTTCATCCTCGGTAACGATATTTTCTTTATTAGGATTGATACCGATAAACATCAAGGTGAAATTCGTGGAAAGTGATAAAAAGGAAACAAAAGGTTGGGTTAATTTTTCTAAAAAGTTGAGTGATATTGCCAATTTACTAAGAATCGGTTCTGGTTCATTCATCGCAATTTTTTTGGGGATTAATTCGCCGACGACTAAGGTGAAATACGTGATACTAACAACGATGCTTAACAAAGCGGCTATATCGGCATAGCTTGAAATGTAAGGGACTTTCTTTAAGTAAAAGCCCAACACTGGCGCAAGCTTTTCTCCAGCCAGTGTCCCAATTAATATACCTACCAGTGTAATACCAATTTGCATAGCAGATAATACACGTGTAGGTTCCTCGATGATGTCCAAGGCGATTTTTGCTCCAGTATCACCGCTATCAGCCATTTTTTCTAATTTGTTTTTCCTTGATTCGGTAACCGACATTTCGGTTAAGACGAAAAATCCATTTGCAATGATCAGTAGTAATATAATAGCAATTTCTAGACTCGCAGACGGGGTGTCCAATGTAAGCCCCACACTCCTTTTATATAATTTAGTAAAATTTTAAAAATCATATTTACATTATATCACATTTTTAAAAAATACTAAAAAGGTCAATTTAAAGGGAAAACAAGCAAATAAGGCGTATTTTGGTTAAATAGATGAATATGCTAGATGTAGCGTATTAGAGGAGTGGTGCACTGGATTTAGTGTGGATTGTTGCCATTATTGCCAAATTCCTGTATATGGATTATAACTACAATTGTTAGGCGCGGCATACCAATCTTTGTTTTTATCATTGCTTTGCGTCAAAGGACGGCAATCACTGCAAGCGTAGCGATATTCACAATCTTTACATTTTTTTATGGTGTCTTTTGTTGTGTACCAGCAGGTTAGTAATTGCTTACTGTGTAAAATTTCTTCGAGTGGAGTCTTTGTAATGTTTCCGTAATGGATATTGCGTGCAAAAATACATGGTAGTACTTCGCCCGTATCGGTAATTGCAATTTTACCAGCTAGACAAGGATGAAAATATTTGGCGTGATAAAATTCTAATTCATTTGTGAAGAATGGTGGCTTAATGGTTGGTTTTTGATAATGACTAGGTAATAATGATTCATTTTCACCGCGTCCAGTTGGCCGAATGACATCTGGTGGTGTGGCTTCTACACCGAGATTTTTGCAAAGTTCCATGATATTTTCTGCTTCATCTTCGTTTGTCTTCATAATAATAGAAGCAATGCGAAGTGGAATTTTTTTTGCGAGAATTTTTTTTATGGCACACATTGTTTTTTCGAAACTGCCTTTGTGTTGAGTTATGGTATCGTGTAAAGTTGCGTTACTAGCATAAATCGTTGTTGCGATATTAAGATGATGTTCAAGAAAAAAATTAATCATTTCATCATCAATACAGGTTGCGTTTGTGAATATTTCGATAAGGTCGAAGTTTTCTTCTTCTGCTTTTAGTACGAGATCGCGCCAATTTGGATAGAGCAGTGGTTCGCCACCGATGAGTTGCAGTGCACTGCAACCAGAGTTACGAAGCTCACTGATAATGGTCAGCCAACGAGCAAGCGGAAGTGTTTCAGTTTTTGTTGGCTCGCTCGTACTATTGGTATAGCAGTGAAGGCAACGATTATTGCAACGAGAAGTGATTTCAAGCCAAGCAAATTCTAAATCTGGTTTTGGTGGTAACAAGGTGTTTTGTTCAGTAGGAGTAGGAATAAAATAGAGGCTTCCAAGGTTCTTTTTTGTTAATTCATCACAAAAGCTTTTGGCAAGTTTATTTTCTTCGTTGGTTGGTGAAAGCTCGTTGTCTTGTAAGTTCGTGATTAAATTTAGTGCGCTTTGATTGATTGAATATACTTTACCGTCTTTTAAATTGTAAATAGCACTACGACTTGCACCTGTGATAATTTTACAATGTTCATGAAGTTTGTAATACAAAAGATAACCTCCTTATGTGTGAGAAAGATAGATACTATAATAGTAATTATTCTATGCTGTCATATAGATGAAAAGTGCATTTTGACTAAAGAAAAGTACGGTGAATTTTCATAAAAAAATAGATTTTTTTGTATAGCGTTGACAGAGCATAAAATTTAAGATATAATCGATAGTGTTTTAATAGATATGCGGAAATAGCTCAGCGGTAGAGCATCGCCTTGCCAAGGCGGGGGTCGCGAGTTCGAATCTCGTTTTCCGCTCCATTAAGAATTTGACCTAGCAGATATTTGCTAGGTTTTTTGTTTATTTGAGGTATTTTGTGTATAATATATAAGTAAACGGAATACTTGTTTTTAAATGATAATTATGGTATTATGCATTGTATGGCGTATTAGGCTTTTGGTTAAATTTAGGTAATTTAGATAAGCTTACTGGTAAGCCAGAAAATTTAAATTTATTGTATGAAAAACAGGAGGTCACAGTATAAATGAAAGTTACTGCGGAAAGAATAGACAATCATCAAGTTGTTTTAGAATTGGAAGTACCACAAGTAGAGGTTAGTAAAGCAATTGAAAAGGCTTACGCTAAACTTGCTAATAAAATAAATATCCCTGGCTTCCGTAAAGGAAAAGCTCCTCGTAAAGTAATTGAAAACCGTATTGGTAAACAAGCGCTTTTAGATGAAGCTTTCGATATCGTAGCTCCAAAGGCTTATAGTGAAGCTTTAACTGAACAAAACCTTGAACCAGTGGGTAATCCTAAAATTGATGTTGTCGTTTTAGAAGAAGATAAAGATTTAGTATTCAAAGCAACAATTACAGCAAAACCTGAAATCGCGCTTGGTGACTACAAAGGTTTGAAAATTGAAAAAACTGCTGTAGAAGTTACTGAAGAACAAGTAGAAGCACAAGTAAATAAAATGTTAGAGAATGCTGCTAAAATGGTAATCGTTGAAGACGCTGAAATCCAAGATGGCGATTTCGCAGTAATCGACTTCGAAGGTTTTGTAGATGGCGTTGCATTTGAAGGTGGCGAAGGTAAAGGCTATCCATTGCAAATCGGCTCTGGTAGCTTTATTCCAGGCTTTGAAGAACAATTAATTGGTGCAAAAGCTGGTGAAGAACGTGAAGTAAACGTAACGTTCCCAGAGGAATACCATGCGCCAAACCTTGCTGGTAAAGCATCTGTATTTAAAGTAAAGGTAAATGATGTAAAACGTAAAGAACTTCCTGCGTTAAATGATGAATTTGTAAAAGAAACAAGTGCATTTAATACCGTTGATGAATTAAAAGTAGACATCAAGAATAAATTAGAAACAACTGCAAAGCAAAAAGCTGAAAATGACATGCGTTCTGCTGCTATTAAGTTAGCAAGTGATAATGCGACTGTTGATATTCCAGAAGTAATGGTTGAAAATCGTATTGGCCATATGATTGAAGAGTTAAGCATTAGCTTACAAAATCAAGGTCTTAAATTAGAACAATACTTAGAATATGCAAAACTTGATATGGCTAAACTTCGCGAAAATTATCGTGAAACAGCTGTTATTAATGTAAAAACTGATTTAATGCTTGAAGCAGTTGCAAAAGCAGAAGAAATCAAAGTAGAAGCAGCTGATATCCAAGGTGAAATCGAACTTATGGCAAGATCTTATGGAGCAACTGCACAGCAAGTTCAAAAAATTATTCAAGAGCAAGGCCGCATTGGCGATTTAGTAGCAACTATTCAACGTAAAAAAGCTGCTAAAGTGATTGTTGATAGCATAGCTGAATAGTCATTGTGGTTAAATTTATAACCGGGGTGAGTTTATGAATTATGTACCTATGGTAGTAGAGCAGTCTAATCGCGGTGAACGCGCTTATGACATCTATTCTCGTTTATTAAAAGATCGTATCGTATTTATTGGTGGCCCAATTGATGATAATGTTGCAAATGTTGTTATTGCACAATTATTATTCTTGGAATCAGAAGATCCAGATAAAGATATACATTTATACATTAATAGCCCAGGGGGCGTGGTGACAGCTGGTCTTGCTATTTATGATACTATGCAGTATATAAAACCAGATGTTTCTACCATTTGCCTAGGTCAAGCGGCGAGTATGGGCTCATTATTGTTGACAGCAGGTGCGAAAGGGAAACGTTATGCGCTTCCATATGCACGCATTATGATTCACCAGCCATTAGGTGGAGCACAGGGACAATCTACGGATATCCAAATTCAAGCCAAAGAAATACTTCGTTTACGCGAAATTGGCAATGATATTTTAGTGAACCACACTGGGCAGCCACGTGAAAGAGTGCAAGCGGATACAGAACGCGATTATTTCATGTCTAGTGAGCAAGCTAAAGAGTATGGTCTTATTGACGAAGTTATTACTCGTCCAAGTGATAAGACTGATAGCCCTAAATAGAGAGGTGATAGCATGTTAAAGTTTGGGGATGAAAAAGGTCAATTAAAGTGTTCGTTCTGTGGTAAATTACAAGAACAGGTGAAAAAGTTAGTTGCAGGTCCTGGCGTTTATATTTGTGATGAATGTATAGAACTTTGCAATGAAATAATTGAGGAAGAGTTTAGTGGTGATGTCGAAGTCGAACTAAAGGAAGTTCCCAAACCAAAAGAAATTAAGGATATATTAGATCAATATGTCATTGGGCAAGATGCAGCAAAGAAAAATCTAGCTGTAGCTGTTTATAATCATTATAAAAGAATCAACTTAGGTTCTAAAATAGATGATATAGATTTACAAAAATCTAATATATTAATGCTTGGACCTACTGGTAGTGGTAAAACTTTACTTGCACAAACTTTGGCGAAGATTTTAAATGTACCATTTGCAATTGCGGATGCTACTTCATTAACAGAAGCGGGGTATGTTGGCGAAGATGTTGAAAACATTCTTTTAAAATTAATCCAAGCGGCTGATTATGATGTAGAGCGAGCTGAAAAAGGGATCATCTATATTGATGAAATCGATAAAATTGCACGTAAATCAGAAAATCCTTCGATTACCAGAGATGTTTCCGGTGAAGGGGTGCAACAAGCATTACTTAAAATCTTAGAGGGGACTGTGGCTAGTGTTCCTCCGCAAGGCGGACGTAAGCATCCTCATCAAGAGTTTATTCAGATCGATACTACGAATATATTGTTTATTTGTGGTGGTGCTTTTGATGGAATTGAAAAGATTATTAGTGCACGTACAGGTACAAAGACTTTAGGCTTTGGTGCTGAAATTAAAAGTAAAGAAGAAAAGAAAATCGGAGAAGTTTTAAAATCCGTGCTTCCTGGCGATTTACTAAAAATTGGTTTAATACCAGAGTTTGTTGGGCGTTTACCTGTTGTAGTAACATTAGATGCACTTGATGAATCTACACTTGTTAGCATTTTGGTTAAACCGAAAAATGCACTTGTGAAGCAATATCAGAAGTTCCTTGAAATGGATAATGTGAAGCTTGAGTTTGAAGATGAAGCACTTAATGCAATTGCAAAAGAAGCTTTGAAACGTAATACTGGTGCTCGTGGACTTCGTTCCATTATTGAATCAGTCATGTGTAATGTTATGTATGAAGTTCCATCAAGAACAGATGTATCAAAATGTACAATAACAAAAGAAGCTGTTTTGAATAACGAAGAGCCTCATTTGACAATAATTAAACCAAAAAACAAAAAAGAAGCATCAGCATAATTTACGGAAGGCAATTGCCTTCCTTTTTTTTCTATCGTTCGCTAATTTTTTTGCGGATAAAAACGCTTTCTTCGTCAATAATAGAAATGTAACGATTGTATTTTTATTATGGACAAAGGGGGCTTTTTCTTTGGATTATGCAGTCAATGCGATAACTTTTATCCAATTGTTTTTCGTGATTGTCATCGGACTATATTTCTTCTCCTTGCTGAAATCGCAGCAAGGAAATAAAAGCGCTGTCAATCGCGAGTCAAAAAAAGAGATGGAAAAACTTCAAAAATTACGTGAGATTTCTTTAACTGAGCCGTTATCAGAAAAAACTAGGCCAAGTCATTTTTATGAAATCATTGGACAAGATGAAGGGATTAAAGCGCTTCGGGCGGCATTATGTGGAGTAAATCCACAGCATGTTATCATTTATGGCCCTCCGGGTATTGGAAAAACGGCAGCTGCACGGTTGGTACTAGAGGAAGCGAAACGTTATACAACATCTCCCTTTGCCAGAGACGCTAAGTTTATTGAAATGGACGCTACGACAGCACGCTTCGATGAACGTGGTATTGCCGATCCGTTGATAGGTACAGTACATGATCCAATTTATCAGGGAGCAGGTGCTCTGGGGATTGCTGGCGTGCCGCAGCCAAAAGCGGGAGCAGTAACGAAGGCACATGGCGGTATTTTATTCATTGATGAAATAGGTGAGTTACATCCTATTCAGATGAATAAGCTTTTAAAAGTACTGGAAGATCGTAAAGTATTTTTGGAGAGCTCCTACTACAATAGTGAAGACACAAATATACCAAGTTACATTCATGATATTTTTCAAAATGGACTGCCAGCAGATTTTCGCCTTGTAGCAGCTACAACTAGATTGCCACAGGAAATACCATTAGCCATTCGTTCAAGATGTGTTGAGATATTTTTCCGTCAGTTACTTCCTGAAGAGGTGGCTGTGATTGCTCGTAATGCTTTTCGTAAAATAGCTTTTGATTTTGAAGAACAAGCAATTGAAGTGATTCAAAATTATGCGATGAATGGTAGAGATGCCGTTAATATTGTACAGATCGCTACTGGTGTAGCAATCAATGAAGGGGCTAATATTGTAAAAGCTTCGGATGTGGAATGGGTTGTAAATTTCGGTCAATATAATCCACGTTGTGATAAAAAGATTGCGCCAAAACCGCAGATTGGTTTTGTGAATGGACTGGCTGTATATGGAGCCAATTTAGGCGCGATGATGGAAGTCGAAGCTTGTGCCGTAGAAAATAAATTTGGTACTGGTACCTTGGTTATTACAGGGGTTGTTGACGAAGAGGAAATCACTTCACCAGGACATACTGTGCGGCGTAAGAGTATGGCAAAAGAATCTGTGGAAAATGTCATTACAGTACTAGCGAATCAATATGACATTAATTTTAAAAAGTATAATGTGCATGTTAATTTTCCAAGTGCTGGACCCGTGGATGGACCATCGGCTGGGGTAAGCATAGCAATCGCGATTTATTCCGCTGTTCGTCAAATTCCTATTGATAACACAGTTGCAATGACAGGGGAGCTTTCGATTCGTGGCTTGATTCATCCAGTTGGTGGTGTAAGTGCTAAAATTAGTGCGGCAAAGCAGGCTGGAGCGCGTAAAGTATTGATTCCTAAAGGTAATATGCAAATGCTATATGGAAATTATGGCATTGAAATAATCGGAATTGAAACGTTAGAGCAAGCAATTACTGAATCCTCTATTTCTAATATTGCGCAAGATTATGTAAAAACAAAAGTACCACAACCAGAAATATTAACTGCAGCAAGTGCTTCGGTACATATCTAAGCGCAATTTTTAAAGTCAATTATAGCTAAATAAGACTAGAAAGATACTGATTTAGAATTTTTCTGGCGATATTTAGCTATTTTTTTGTTATTCTTGGTAAATTTAAAGGATTTTAGCCACTCTTTTAAGAATATAAGAATATTTAGGATAACTAAAGTTGAAACTAAGATAAGGTAAGGACAAGGAGGCGGTTAGATGATTAAAAATCGTAAGATACCATTATTGCCATTAAGGGGAATTATGGTTTTTCCATATATGATTATACATTTAGATGTAGGTCGTGAAAAATCTGTAGCGGCGTTAGAAGAGGCTATGGTACAAGATAGAATGATTATGCTCTCGGCACAAAAGGATGCAGGCATTGATAATCCAACACAAGACGAAATTTTTGAAATTGGTACAGTTGCTGAAGTAAAACAATTACTAAAATTACCAGGCGGTACGATTCGTGTTTTAGTAGAAGGATTAAATAGAGCAAAAATCAAGAGTTATATGGATCATGATACGTATTATGAAGTTGAAATTGATGTGTTTGAAGATGAGCAAGATGAGTCTTTAGAAGTGGAAGCTTTGATGCGGGCTGTAGTGAATCAATTTGAACAATGGGTAAAGCTGAGCAAAAAGATCCCACCAGAAACTTTAGTATCGGTCGTTGTGATTGAAGAAGCGGGTCGTTTGTGTGATTTAATTGCCAGCCATTTGTCGCTTAAGATTGAAGATAAGCAAGCTTTGCTTGATGCGATTAATATAAAAAATCGACTTGAAAAAGTTTGTGAAATTATCAGCCGTGAAATGGAAATTTTAGAAATTGAGCGGAAAATCAGTGGTCGCGTAAGAAAACAAATGGAAAAAACCCAAAAAGAATATTATTTGCGTGAGCAATTAAAAGCGATCCAAAAAGAACTTGGCGATAAAGATGATAAGACAACTGAAATTGAAGAATATAAGAAACGACTAGAAGAAGAATGTTATCCTGAAAATGTAAAAGAAAAAATCAATAAAGAAATTGGGCGCTTGGAAAAAATGTCAAGCATGTCGGCAGAAACCGGTGTGATTCGTACCTATATTGATTGGGTATTATCTTTGCCTTGGGACAAATTAAGTGAAGATAGATTGGATATTAGTATAGCGGAAGATATTTTAAATACCGATCATTATGGCTTAGAAAAAGTCAAAGAACGTATTTTAGAATACTTATCCATCAGAAAACTTGCCAATAATATGAAGGGACCAATCCTTTGCTTAGTTGGGCCGCCTGGTGTGGGGAAAACCTCACTCGCGCGTTCGATTGCTAGAGCTATGGAGCGCAATTTTGTTCGTGTTTCATTAGGAGGAGTACGTGATGAAGCGGAAATTCGTGGTCATCGTCGTACTTATGTTGGTGCATTGCCTGGCCGTATTATTCAGGGCATGAAAACAGCGGGTTCAAAAAATCCCGTTTTCTTATTAGATGAGATCGATAAGATGAATGCGGATTTCAAGGGTGATCCATCGGCGGCATTACTGGAAGTGCTAGATCCTGAGCAAAACAATACCTTTAGCGATCATTATCTAGAGCTACCATATGACTTATCTAAAGTGTTATGGATTGTTACAGCAAATGGTATGCACAATATTCCTCGTCCACTTCGTGATCGTATGGAAATCATTCAGATTCCAGGTTATACTGAAGAAGAAAAAGTGCAAATAGCCAAACGATATTTGGTAGAGAAACAACTGAGTGAACATGGTTTAACTGAAAAACAATGTTCATTATCTGATCATACCATTCAAAAATTAATTGCTGACTATACGCGTGAAGCCGGAGTGCGGAGCTTAGAACGTACCATTGCAACCGTATGTCGAAAGGTCGCACGTCAAATTGTACAAAATAATAAGAAAGCAGTAAAAGTAACCGTACAAAATTTGCATACATTCCTTGGTGCAGCGAAATTTAGTCATCGAAAAGCGGAAGAAAATCATCAAGTCGGTGTAAGTACAGGTCTTGCTTGGACTGAGGTTGGCGGTGATGTACTCCCAACAGAAGTTACGGTATTAAAAGGCAAGGGCAAATTGATTTTAACTGGACAATTGGGTGAAGTCATGCGTGAATCAGCGCAGGCGGGAATGAGTTATATTAGAAGTCGTGCGGAAGAACTTCATATTCCAGCTGATTTTTATGAAGAACAAGATATTCATATCCATTTACCAGAAGGAGCAATTCCTAAAGATGGTCCATCTGCTGGTATTACGATGGCGACTGCTGTTGTCTCAGCTCTTACTGGTAAAAAGGTGCGTAGTGATGTTGCGATGACAGGTGAGATCACTTTGCGTGGGCGTGTACTGCCAATTGGTGGTTTGAAAGAGAAAGTATTGGCAGCGCATCGTATGGGGATTAAAACGATTATTTTGCCAAAAGAAAATAAGCGTGATATGGATGAAATTCCAAACAACGTAAAACGTAATTTAGAATTTGTATTAGTAGAGCATATGGATGAAGTTCTAAAATGTGCGTTGGTGAGGGAAAATGACTGAAGAAATTATTATTACGCAGGGAAAATATATTGCATCTGCTGTAAGGGTGGATCAATATCCTGAAAGAGATTTAAAAGAAATTGTTTTTATTGGTAGGTCAAATGTCGGGAAGTCTTCATTGATTAATTCGTTGACTCGTATTGGTGGTTTGGCGAGAGTAAGTGGTACGCCAGGAAAAACACAAACAATTAATTTTTATGAGTTGAGTGCGAAGATGACAAATGAAGAAGAACGCCGAGATTTCTATTTAGTAGATTTACCTGGTTATGGCTATGCAAAAACGGGGAAAGAAAATCGGAACCGTTGGTCGAAATTCATTGATGAATATCTATTAAAGTCAGAGCGTTTGCAATTTGTTTGTCAGCTCATTGATATTAGACATGTGCCAATGCCAAGTGATGTTGATATGTTTAAATGGCTGGTGAAAAATAATTTGCCAGTATTGGTTATTGCAACAAAGTCTGATAAACTCAGTAAAAACCAAGTGCAAAAGAATATTATGTTAATTAAAAAGACATTAGGAGTACCAGAGTTAGATGTATTACCATATTCATCAGTAAAAAGTGAAGGACGTTCATTTTTACTTGACGTTATTGGCAGTGTTTTGGTAGAATAGAGCTAGGGATATAAGAGACAGTTATAACTGTCTCTTATTTATGTAAATTATTTTTATCATGGTTGTCGTAATTTACGAAAAAGGAGCGACATAATGTTAACATCTTTTGATAAGGAATTGTTAAATATTCTACAAACAAAACTACCAATTAGTCCACGCCCGTTTGCTGATTTAGCAGAAGTTCTAGGAACTGATGAAATTGTGGTTATCGATCGTTTAAAAGAGCTAAAAGAGCAGGGGTACTTAAGAAGAGTTGGGCCATTTTTTGATTCAGTGAAACTTGGCTATGCTGGGACGTTAATTGCAACGAAGGTAATGGAAGGATATATGGAAAGTGTAGCACTTGCGATTAATGAATATCCTGGGGTTACGCATAATTATGAACGGGAAGGCAAATTTAATTTATGGTTTACCTTGCTTACACCTGATATGGAAACGCAAGATAAGATTTTAGCTGAAATACGTAATTTACCTGGTGTTGAAAATTTAATCAGTTTAAAGGCTAATCGCAAGTATAAAGTTAGCGTTCAATTTGAGTTGAAGTAGGTGAGAGCAATGGATGAAATAGATAAGAAAATAGTAAGAGCAATGCAAGATGAATTTCCATTGGTGGCAGAACCTTATCAGGTATTAGCAGAGCAAATTGGTGTTACACAAGAAGAACTCATCGAGCGATTGAAAAGATATAAACGGTCCGGACAAATTCGTAAGATGGGAGCAGTACTTAGACATCGCGAGGTTGGCTATGCGGCGAATGCATTGTGTGCATGGGTAGTTCCGGAAGATCGTCTCGAAGAAGTGGCTACTTTGATGGCAGCCAGCCCATCGATATCGCATTGTTATGATCGTAATACGATGCCCGGTTGGCCATATAATGTTTATACGATGATTCATGGGCACAGCCGCGAGGAATGTGAAACGATTGCAAATCAAATTGCTGTGCAGAATGATTTAACGGAAAAAACAATGTTATATAGTTTAAAAGAGTGGAAAAAAACAAGTATGCGTTATTTTTGTGAGTGATATTATTTATTATTTAAAGTTGAACTAATAAAATACTTATTATTTAAAAACACAGAAGCAGTGATTGCCTCTGTGTTTTTTATATTTAGCGTTAAATAGCTTAATTATTAAATAAAATATATTGAATTTTGTATACAAAAAGCATATAATAGCAATACCGTAATAAACAATGGAGTTTAAGACGAAAACGAAATAAATTAATGTTTACGGTGCTGAAATGAGGTTATTATTATGCCAAAATCAAATAGGTGTTTAAATGTATATCAAGGTGTGGGTATTTTAGTATCAACATTGCTTGGGTCGAGTATTTTTATTATTCCGGCGATTGCAGCGGATATTGCCGGGAATAAATCCATTATAGCGTGGCTCTTTACTATTTTATGTGTAATACCAGTTGCATTTACTTTTAGTAGTCTTGGTGCAAAATATCCTAGCGAAGGTGGAACCGCATATTTTATAAAACAATCTTTTGGTGAAAAATTTGCCAAACTTACGTCTTGGTTATATTTATCGGCATTGCCGATTTGTCCGCCAATTATCGTTATTACAGGAGCAAGTTATATTGGCGCAATATGGGGTGGCAGTCAGTGGGAGATTTTTGCTGTCTGCATAACGATGCTTGCGGGATTGTTTTATATTAACTTATACGGATTACAATTTGCGAGCAAAATTCAAACTTTTATTTCATTGATTATTGTTGGGATTCTTGCAACACTGATTGTTTTGGCATTTACAAAAGTTGATGTAGTCTCAGATTTGGCTATCAAAATGAATTTCGCTGATATTTCATTGATGAAAACAACCATTTCATTAGTATTCTGGTGTTTTGTTGGAATCGAAGCGGTTGTACATATCGCTGGTGATTTTAAAAATGTTGAACGTGATTTTCCTCTTACCATATTGATTAGTTTATGGATTGTTGGGGGAATTTGTATTTTATTAAGTTTGATCGTTTTAAAGTTTCACACCTATGGCAGTGAAGCCGCGAATTCTAATTATGTCGTAGCCTTATTTGATTTACTGATTGGCCAGTCGGGTAAAGTTTTTGTTGCAATTATGGCATTTTTTGCAGCTTTGGCAGCAGTAAATGTATATCTAATAAGTTTTTCAAAAATGATTTATGCAATGAGTATTACTGGAGCAGTCAATCAATGGTTTAAAATTACAAATAAAAATGGTATGCCAGTGAATGCGTTAATTGTTTGCTACGGTTTAGCAACGGTGACAATTGTATTAAAATATGTGTTTAATATTAATATAGATGAACTTATTCTGTATGCAAATAGTGTTTTTATTGCAATCTATTTATTAGCTTCTATTGCTGGAATAGTATTGCTTGAAGGTTATAAAAAATATATGGCTGTTATTTCAACGCTGTTTTGTAGTTTGATTTTCTTATCATTAGGCTGGAAAAGTGTGTATGTGTTCGCAGTGATTGGCGTATGTTCTATCATAGAATATATGATAGAACAAAAAAGTGCACTAAGAATATAATCATGAAGCAGTGATTGTTTTATCTTTCCATTGCTGATAAAATTATAATGATTTGTAGGATAGTGAATATGCATTGGGTGGAAATGAGATGTAGATGATGAGTGATAAGGAAATCAGTACAAAGTTATTAGAAAAAACGATTGAACATGGACTTGCTTACGTTGGTGATTATCTTAGCGGAAAAATTGAAAAAACGATTTTAATTGCTGATAATCGTGGTTATATGCATTATCCAGAAAAGTCTGCCCAGATTGATACAGAAATTGAGTATCTAATCGGAATGATGCCACGAATAGAAGAAAACCAATATTATTATGAAAACAACGAATCTGTTCTCGTTTATCCGATGGGGCGAAGGGATCTTAGAGCATTGGTGCTTGTAAAAAATGTTTTGCAAGAAGAAATTGTAACGGTCTTATCTATATTAAGTTATGCGAAATTAGCGATTAAAAATTACATATATAATGAGCTAAGATTAGAAAATAAATTGGCAACGTATCAAAAAAAATTTTTAGATACCATGTTTCTGAAAAATGAAGCAAATGTAAAAGTGGTCTTAGAAAAAGCGGGCGTTTACCTAGAGGCGAATCGTAAATATGCAATTGGCTTAATTAAAGTAAATGATCACGAGAAAAAAATTGATGCTCATAAAGTAAGACTGAATATGTTTGAATATAGTCATAATGCAAATTTTGATCCAGCAGGGCTTGTGTATTGGCACGGTTTCTATGTATTTGTTGTTGGTGATGATAAATCAAAAGAAGGGATAACAAGTGAAACCATTTGGAAAAAGCAATTTGAAGATAAATATAAGGTGAAAGTTGCCATTTCTTATGGGCGATTTAAGAAAATTGGTGATATGCAAAAAAGTTATAATGAAGCGAGAGTTGCGATGACGTTTCAAACAAGTAACTTCAATTATAGTTTTGTACAACATTTTGATGATTTAGGAATTTATACGATGATTTTTTCTCATGATTTCGAGCAATTAACAGCGTTTTGTATGAAAACAGTGGCGAAATTAATGGTGCATGACAGTGAATTTGATGCAGATTTGTTTATAACATTGCGGGCTTTGCTTCGCTGTAATTTCAATTTGAAAGGGGCATCAGAACAACTATTTGTCCATGTAAATACAGTGCGATATCGTTATGAGCGAATTGAGCAGTTGTTAGAAATAAATTTATCTGATCCCGAGGAACGGACAAATTTATATGTCGTTGTAAGAGTTGGTGCAATTTTGGAGGAGCTTGGATTTATGAAAAATTGTTATATTGGCAATATTGTAGATGATACGATAGCCGATTGTGAAAATAAAATAAAGTACCCACGCTTTGGTTTAAATTTAAAGATGGTATAGTAGGATTGATCTTCCTCAAAGGGCAACTGTGGCTTATACAGTTGCCTTCTTTAACGTAATTTAAAAATAAATGATAATAGATTGTTATATAATTTTATGAAAATATAAAAAAAAATTATAATTTATTACAACAAAATTGTGAAAGTCAATATTATAGATAATAAAAGTCAAAATATAAATGCAATAAACAATGTGTTTTTATTACAGTAATAAATGAGGTTAGGTGTAATTTTTCCATTTGAAGTAAATGTAGAATAAAAAAGAGTATTCAAAATATTAAAAAATCATAGTTGTTTACTAAATTTTACATCGTAGCTGTTTGTGTATCCATACAAAAAATCTGATTTGTTATTGTAGCATAAGACAATATCGTAGTTTAATAAAAATTTTAAATTTATGTTACCTATATTATAATGTATGAATCGACGAATTTTGACAATATTCGTTGAAAAACAGTATTTTACTTAAAGATGAGTTATTGATAAGGCAACAGCATTCATAATATCTATAAGAATCTGTACGTAAATCATCTAAAAACTGTTTGGTGTATTTTATATTATTAGGAGGGTGATATAAATGGCGAAAGAAATATCAAGACGTACCTTTATTAAGGCCGGTGTAGCTGTTAGTGCGGCAGTTGCAGCCGGTACTTATTTTGAGTGGCAAGGAAACAATATTCCTGCAGCTGTAAAACACGGTACAGCTTTATATGATGTACTGATTATTGGTAGTGGTGGTTCTGGTATGAGTGCAGCGTTAGAAGCTGCGAAAGACAAAAATTTAAAAGTTGCAATCGTAACCAAAGTAGTTCCGACGCGTTCAGCAACAACAATGGCACAAGGTGGAATCAATGGTTGTGTAACAGATCCAGAAGACACACCTGAATCTCATGCATTCGATACTGTAAAAGGTGGCGACTATTTGTGTGACCAAGATGCAGTAGAATATTATGCAGAAAATGCTGGTAAGTGTTTACTTGATTTAGACTATTCTGGATTCCCGTTTAATCGCCAAAAAAGTGGCCAGTTTGATCAACGTAAGATGGGCGGTAGCTCTCATAAACGTACTGCTTATTATGCGGATACATCTGGACATGGTTTATTACATACATTATTTGAACAATGCTTAGCACACAATATAGAATTTATTTCTGAATGCCAAATGCTTGAAATTGTTGCAAAGGATGATAAGCTGAGCGGAATCGTTGCGATTGATATGCGTAGTGGTAACATCCTTTCCATTCCAGCAAAATCAGTTATTTTAGCAACTGGTGGTTATGGTCGTGCTTATTGGATTCGTACATCTAATCCATATATATCCACTGGTGATGGTATCGCAGCATGTTTAAATATTGGTATCCCTTTTAAAGATCCAGAAATGGTACAATTCCATCCAACTGGTCTTGCGAGTAATGGAGTATTACTATCAGAATCAAGTCGCTCGGAAGGTGCTTACCTATTAGATAAAAATGGCGAACGTTTTATGGTGAGATATGCACCGAAAGCAATGGAGCTTGCAACACGTGATTTAGTTGCGCGGGCAATTGAAACAGAAATCAGCGAAGGCCGTGGTGTTGGTGAAGGCTTAAATGCTGGTGTATATATGGACTTTACGCATATTCCTAAAGATCGTTTAATGGAACGTTTAGGACAAGTGTATGATTTGTCTTTGCGTTTTGAAAATGTTGATATTACGAAAAAACCAGTGCCAATTCGTTGTTCTTGTCATTATTCTATGGGGGGTATCGATGTAATTGATTATAAAACATGCAGTACAAAAATTCCTGGTATATTTGCTGCAGGCGAATGTTCTTGTCTATCGGTACATGGGGCAAATCGCTTAGGTGGTAACTCTCTAAGTGAAATTGTTTTATTTGGTAAAACAGCAGGTGCTGGTGCGACTGATTATGCAAAAACAGCGAGCTATACAGGCGATAAAGCTGCACTAACGGCTACACTTGATAAATGGAATAAAAATTTTGAAGAAGTAACAGCTAGAACATCTGGTCCTAAAGTAGCGGAAATTCGTGATAAAATGGCAGCTGCAATGTGGTTTAAAGCTGGCGTTTATCGTGAAGAAAAGCAATTACAAGAAGGCTTAAAAGAAATTGATGCTTTGCTTCAAGAATATAAAAACTGTTATGTTGGTGATATGAGCAGAACTTATAATACAGCATTTATGAATTATATCGAAGTTGGTAACCTTCTATTGATATCTAAAGCCGTTATTATGGGGGCACTTGCTCGTAAAGAAAGTCGTGGCGGTCATTCTCGGAAAGACTTCCCTGAACGCGATGATAAAAACTTCTTGAAACATACGATTATTAGCAAAGTTGGCGACGACTTTAAAACCGATTATCGTGATGTTGTTATTACGAAATATAAACCAGCAGAAAGGAAGTACTAATCATGGCGGTTACTTTAAATATTCATCGTAAATTAGATGAAAAAAAATGGGTACAAGAGTATAAAGTCGAACTTGAAAAAGGGATGACTGTTTTAGCGGCATTGCATAAAATAAAAGAAACAATAGATCCAACTTTGTCTTTTACAGCATCTTGCCGTTCTAGTATTTGTGGTGCTTGTGCAGTTAAAGTGAATGGCAATGCAGAACTTGCTTGTGAAGTATTACTAGCTGACTTAATCAAACGCTACAAAACAGAAACGTTTACAGTTGAACCACTTGGTAACTTTAGAGTGATTCGCGATTTAATTGTGGACTGGGATCCTAAATACGATAAAATGAAAAAGATTAAACCATATTTACAACCAAAACACGAATTCAGCGCGGAAAAAGGTTGTAAGCAATCCATTGAAGAGTTTAGAAAATATAGTAAATATGCAGAATGTATTTTATGTGGCTCTTGCGTATCAGAATGTAATAAATCTGCGGTAAATGAAAAAGATTTCTTAGATCCATTCATTTTTGTAAAAGCAGAAAAGTTGGTTGTGGATTCTCGTGATAGGGAGCCAAAAGAACATTTGCAAGCTGTAGTAAATGCAGGCTTGTGGAAATGTATGAACTGTCAAGAATGTACAACAAAATGTCCTAAAGGTATTGATCCTGCAGGGGCAATTGAAAAATTGCGTGAAGCAACCTTTAAACTAGGTTTATTAGGCAGCACTGTTGGTTCTAACCATGCTAAAGCGTTGTATGATGATATCTATAATACTGGTCGTTTAGATGAGTCTAAACTTTCTATCCAATCTGAAGGTTTGATCTCAGCAGTACTTCGTGCTCCTTTTGCAATGAGGTTGATGAAAACTGGAAAATTAGATCCATTTGAAAAAGTACCAGTGAATCCAGAAATCAATAAAATTCGCGACATTTTAAATAACGCAAAGAAGGAGGAAAAATAAGATGAAATATGCATTTTTCCCGGGCTGTGTATTAAAAGGCGCGGCAAAAGAAGCTTATATCGCGACAACAAAAGTTGCTGAAAAATTAGGAATTGAGCTTGCTGAAATTCCTAATTGGACATGTTGTGGTGCATCACATGCACAAGGTGTTGATGAATTAGCATTACTAGCAATTAATGCACGTAATATTGCAATTGCTGAGAAAATGGGGCTGCCTGTTTTAACGGTATGTAATACTTGCACGCTTCAATTACGCCAAGCGAAAGCAAAACTAGATAGCGATGAAAAATTGAAAGCAAAAGTAAATGAAATTTTAGCGAAATCTGGCTATGAATATAAAGGAACTTCTGAAGTAACACATTTACTTTGGGTATTGGCATCAAATTCTCAAGTCTTTGAAGGTAAAATAACAAAACCATTGAAAGATTTAAAAGTGGCAGGATATTATGGATGCCATCTGATACGTCCACCTAAAATCATGAATTATGAGGATGGAAGAAATCCAGAATCCTTGGAAAAAGTAATTCGTTTATTAGGTGCAACACCAGTAGATTTTGATTACAAATTAAAATGTTGTGGTTTTCATGCCTTCTTTACTGCTGAAAGAGATGTAATGACCGTAACTGGTCAAGCGGTAAAAAGCGCAGCACAAGCTGGTGCAGATCTGATGATTACGCCATGTCCACTTTGTCAGATGCAATTGGATATGTATCAACCAGAAGGTAGAGTGGCAGTTAAAACAAATACAGAGATCCCAGTGCTTCATTTACCACAATTAATTGGTTTAGCTATGGGAATGAGCAAGGAAGATATGGGGATGAACTACCATGTTTCTGCTGTAAAGAAAGTTAAAATATAAACTGTATCAGCAAAATAACGGAGTCTATCTATTCGAGTAGATAGGCTTCGTTTTCTTATATAGTAGACTGAATTGTCTTGTAACTTACTAAAGTAGTATATTATAATGATACGTAATTGTTTATCGTTGTTTTTTGGAGGAGGTTTTTTCGCTGATTGATGAACGTGATATTAATTATATCTTAAAAGTTGCTGAAGAACGGAGTTTTTCACAGGCGGCCAAAAGACTCTATGTTACCCAACCATCCTTAAGCCAATGCATCAAAAAGGTTGAAAACGAATTGGGGGTAGAATTATTTGATCGACGTACCAATCCGTTAACACTCACTTTTGCTGGGGAATTGTATATAAATGAAGCAAAACGTATTCAAGAGATAAAAAAAGAATTAATCCAACAAATCGAAGATATGTCAGAGCTGAAACGGGGGCATTTAACGATTGGCAGCTCGCATTCTCGGACGTCTTATTTGTTGCCACGTGTATTACCTGTGTTTTGCGAACGCTTTCCTGGTATTGATATTTCTTTAATAGAAGGGAATACCGTGGAACTACAAGACTATGCGTTAAATGGTGCTACCGACTTTTCATTGGTGTATTTGCCTTTACTACATAATGAACTTGACTACGTGAAAATTGTCGACGAAGAAATTCTGGTGGCTTTGCCATCAAAGCATCCATTCAGTCGTTCTGTGGCAAATTTACCACAAAAGCTACCTTTTCCAAGCATTGACTTCTCAAAACTTATGGATGAACCATTTATCGTGATGAAAAATCGCCGAAAAATGCGTGAGATATTTTTTGAGCTTTGCAAACGTGCAAAGTTTGAGCCTAAAATTATATTGCAATCACATAGTTTGATTTCTGCACAAGCGCTTGTTGCTGGCGGTGTTGGTGCAACGCTGGTTCCAGATACTTTAGCGTTGTATAATAAATTAGAACATAATCCATATTATTTTTCTTTATCAGAGCCAGTGTCGCCAAGAGTATTGGTAACTGCGTATAAAAAAGATATACAATTATCAAAAGCAGCAATTGCTTTTATTGAGCTAACAAAGGAAATTATTCAAACAGGAAAAAATAATAATGAAAAAACTGAGAATATTTTAATATAAAAATATTCTCAGTTTTTTGCTTTAATAAAAATATGGTATCTTTTTAATTTTCATTATAAATGAAAATTATTATATTATTTTCTTATAACGTTTATAAGTTTTAAGTATAGCGAGTTGTCTTGAAAGGCGAGTCGAATGATGCTAGTATTTGAATTGTTATATTTCGTATTTTTATGTAAAAGGATAGGATAGATTTGTTTTTGATAAATATATAAATCCTTTCTATGGACAAAATAAATTTTAGTTATTAAAAGAAATCAAAATATTAATTTGAATTTTCCGAAGTATTTTTATATTTCGGAATAAATTTATGTAACGAATATGACAAGATTATCTGCTGGGATAATTGAATGTTTTAAATAATTTGGGGGGTGCTATTTATGGCGAAAGAGATATCAAGACGTACCTTTATCAAGGCTGGTGTGGCTGTTGGAGCAGCAGTTGCAGCTGGTACTTACTTTGAGTGGCATGGTAACAATATACCTGCAGACGTTAAAAAAGGTACTGCATTGTATGATGTTCTTATTATTGGTAGTGGTGGCGCTGGTATGCGTGCGGCCTTAGAAGCTGCAAAAGATAAAAATCTTAAAGTTGCGATTATGACAAAATTGGTGCCAACGCGTTCCGCAACAACAATGGCACAAGGCGGGATGAATGGTGTTACTGCAGTAACTGATCCGAAAGATACACCAGAATCGCATGCTTTTGATACGGTAAAAGGCGGAGACTATTTATGTGATCAAGATGCTATAGAGTATTTTACAGAAAATGCCGGAAAAATTATATATGAAATGGATTATTATGGCTATCCATACCATCGGCAAGAAGATGGTTCCTTCCACCAACGCAAAATGGGTGGTAGTTCCCATGCACGTGCTGCTTATTATGCGGATGAGTCTGGGCTTGCTACTGTACATACATTATTTGAACAATGTTTAGCAAATAATGTTGAAATGATTTCAGAATGTCAAATGCTTGAAATTGTTGTAAAAGATGAAAAATTAAGCGGGGTTATTGCTATAGATATGCGTAGTGGTAATATTATTTCTGTACCAGCAAAAACGGTTATCGTAGCAACTGGTGGATATGGCCGTGCTTATTGGATTCGTACAACAAATCCATATAGCTCTACTGGGGATGGAATTGCTGCTTGCTTAAATATTGGTGTTCCATTCAAAGATCCAGAAATGGTACAATTCCATCCAACAGGTCTTGCCATAAATGGGGTATTGCTATCAGAATCAAGTCGTGCTGAAGGTGCGTACTTGTTAAATAAAAATAATGAACGCTTTATGGCGAAATATGCACCGAAAGCAATGGAGCTTGCAACACGCGATGTAGTTGCGCGGGCGATTGAAACGGAAATCAGTGAAGGCCGTGGTATTGGCGAAGGCTTGCATGCTGCTGTGTACTTAGACTTTAGACATATTCCGAAAGACATTATTAAAGAACGTTTAGGACAAGTTTATGATTTATCTTTACGTTTTGAAGGGGTAGATATTACCGAAAAACCAGTACCAATCCGCTGTTCTTGCCATTACTCTATGGGTGGAATTGATGTTATTGATTATAAAACTTGTGCGACGAAGATGCCAGGTGTGTTTGCTGCGGGAGAATGTTCCTGTATATCAGTTCATGGTGCTAACCGTTTAGGGGCCAATTCTTTAAGTGAAGTTCTTCTATTTGGAAAAACTGCTGGGATTGGTGCACCAGCCTATGCCAAAAAAACTGGTTATGTTGGCGATAAAGTAGCTTTAGATGCAGCGTTAACGAAATGGAATAAAACTTTTGAAGAGGTAACGACAAGAACGAGTGGACCAAAAGTTGTAGAGCTTCGTGATAAAATGGCATCTTCCATGTGGTTTAAAGCAGGGGTTTATCGTGAAGAAAATCAATTGCAAGAAGGCCTAAAAGAAATTGATGAATTAATCAAAGAATATAAAAACTGTTATGTTGGTGATGCGAGTCGTTCTTATAACACAGCGTTTATGAATTATATTGAATTAGGTAATTTGCTATTGGTATCTAAAGCGATTATTTTGGGGGCGATTGCACGTAAAGAAAGTCGTGGTGGTCATTCTCGTAAAGATTTCCCTAAGCGTGATGATGAAAACTTCTTAAAACATACCATTATCAGCAAAGTTGGCGATGAATTTAAAACGGAATATCGTGACGTCGTTGTAACAAAATTTAAACCAGCAGAAAGGAAGTATTAATCATGGCGATTACATTAAAAATACATCGTACGGTAGTTGATAAAAAATGGGTGCAAGATTATAAAATTGAACTGAAAACAGGAATGACCATTTTAGAAGCGTTAAATGAAATAAAAGCAACGCAAGATCCTACGTTATCGTTTACAGCATCTTGTCGTTCTAGTATTTGTGGCGCTTGTGCAGTTAGAGTCAATGGTAATGCGGAACTTGCTTGTGAAATATTGGTGGAGGCTTTAGTAAAAAGATATAAATCAGAAACACTTACGGTTGAACCTTTAGGTAATTTTAAAGTGATTCGCGACTTAATTGTCGATTGGGATCCTAAATTTGTTAGAATGAAAAAAACCAAACCTTCTCTTCACCCAAAACAAGAATTTAGCCCAGAAAAAGGTTGTAAACAATCGATCGCTGATTTTAAAAAATATGAGGAATATGCTGGTTGTATCTTGTGTGGAGCTTGTGTATCGGAATGCAATAAAACTGCAGTGAATGAAAAAGATTTCTTAGATCCATTCATATTTGTAAAAGCAGCAAAACTTGTATTGGATTCTCGTAGTAAAGATCCGAAAGAGCATTTACAAGCTGTAATTGATGCTGGTTTGTGGAAATGTATGAACTGTCAAGAGTGTACAGCGAACTGTCCAAAAGGACTTAAGCCGGCAGAAGCGATTGAAAGATTACACGAAGCAACTTTCAAATTTGGTTTAACAAGCAGTGTTGGTGCAAATCATGCCAAAGCGCTGTATGATGATATTTATAATACTGGTCGTCTAGATGAGTCTAAACTTTCTATTCAATCTGAAGGTTTGGTATCAGCGGCACTTCGTGCTCCTTTTGCAATTCGATTAATGAAAACTGGAAAATTAGATCCATTTGAAAAAGTTTCAGTAAATCCAGAAATCGATAAGATACGCGATATTCTTAAAAATGCGAAGGAGGCAGAATAATGAAGTATGCATTATTTCCAGGCTGTGTATTAGAAGGCGCTGCTAAAGAAGCGTATATGGCGACTAAAAAAGTAGCAGTTGCTCTTGGTATAGATTTAGTTGAAATTCCAAATTGGACATGCTGTGGTGCTTCCCACGCCCAAGGGGTAGATGAATTAGCACTCCTTGCAATCAATGCGCGCAATATGGCGATAGCAGAAGGCATGGGATTGCCAATCATGACAGTATGCAATACCTGTACATTGCAATTGCGTCAAGCAAAAGCGAAATTAGATGAGGATAAAAATTTAAAAGCAAAAGTAAATGAAATTTTAGGAAAATCAGGCTATGAGTATAAAGGAACCTCAGAAGTAACGCATTTATTATGGGTACTTGCTTCTAATCCAACTATATTTGATGGCAAAATTACAAAACCGTTAAAAGGGTTAAAAGTAGCTGGGTATTACGGCTGTCATTTACTCCGTCCACCTAAAGTGATGAACTATGAAGATGGTAAAAATCCAGAATCACTAGAAAAAATCATCACTATTTTAGGTGCAACACCAGTAGAGTTTGATTTTAAATTAAAATGTTGCGGCTTCCATGCATTTTTTACAGCAGAAAGAGACGTGATGACAGTAACTGGTGAAGCAGTAGACAGTGCTGCCAAAGCTGGTGCTGATCTGATGATTACCCCATGTCCACTTTGCCAAATGCAACTTGATATGTATCAACCAGAAGGTAGAGAGGCAGTAAAATCAAAAGCAGAGATTCCAGTACTTCATTTGCCACAATTAATTGGTCTAGCAATGGGAATGAGTAAAGATGATATGGGGATTAATCGCCATGTTTCAGCGGTAAATAAAATTAATTTATAGCTTTTTCTTTGAGGACGAGGTTTTGCTCGTCCTCAAATTTTAAATAAGAAATCCAGATGCTTTATCGTTAGAATAAGGATTCATAATTATTTTAAATGCATGAAAACAATCTGCTTGGCAAATATTAAGAAAATAAACAATATTAAATCGGTAGACTTTAATTGCTAAATAGTTTATTATGGTGTAGAATATTAAGAGATTTAGCGTGTAGGTGATAAATTTGTCGAAAAACTCTATGTTTAATATTGTGGAAAAAGATTTAGAAGCACTCGAAGAAGAAATGCTCTCAGTCATATATTCACCAATAGAATTAATTACGAATATAGGAACTCATTTGGTAGAGGCGGGCGGAAAAAGATTACGTCCAGCTCTTTATTTTTTGGCTGTGCATTGTAAAGCAATAGAAGATAAGAAAGCAATGCCGCTTGCAGTGGCGATTGAAATGATTCATATGGCTACGTTGGTACACGATGATGTAATTGATAGCGCTGCGACTAGACGAGGAACCGCAACTGCCAATGCAAAGTGGGGTAATCAATTATCCATCCTAAGTGGTGATTACTTATTTGCCAAAGCATTTTCCTTAGTAGCAAAAAATAACTATGATAGCAAAGTTATGGTTATCTTATCTGATATTATTTGTGATTTAAGTGAAGGCGAAATTATTCAGAATAAAGAAACGTTTAAAGCTTCAGAAAATAAGGTAGAATACTATGATCGTATTGCTAAAAAAACAGCCAACTTTATTGCCGCAAGTTGTCAACTTGGTGGGATTATTACAGGTCTTAACGATAAAGAAGTAGAGGCGTTACGGGAGTATGGTTATGCGATTGGTATGGCATTTCAAATTACAGATGATATCTTAGATCTTACTGCAACATCTGCACAAATTGGTAAGCCTGCTGGTAATGATATTCTACAAGGCATTGTGACGTTACCGGTGATTCATGCGCTCAGTGTAAGTCCTGATGCTGAAGAATTAAGAACAATCGTTACAACCCGTGAAATGGACGAAGCGATGCTAAAGCGTGGTCTAGAAATTGTTCATGCAACCGATGCAATAGAATATTCTTATGCGAAAGTAAAAGAATACTTAGATAAAGCACGTAGTGTATTACCAAGTTCTATTTCAGAGGAAATTAGAGAAACGTATGCAACCGTAGCAGATTTTATTGCGATGAGAGAATTTTAATTATTTTATTAAAGTATTTATAAGATGGAGGTAGTTCATTATGCATGGTATTGGTATTCCGGAAATTATTCTTGTTTTGATTATAGCTTTAGTTTTCTTTGGTCCTGGCAAATTGCCAGAAGTTGGTAAAGCGGTTGGTAATAGTATCAATGAATTTAAGAAAGCAATTTCTGGCGATTCAAAAAATAGCGAACTAGCAAAAACAGAAGAAATAAAAGATGAGTCTAAGAAAACAGAAATAAAATAATGAAGATTTTAATGAAGATTTATTAGTTTTAAAAATTGTCGTTGTTTATTGCAAGGACAATTTTTTATTATATACATTTATACTTGCTTGTATTTTTATTTCTGAAATTGTATAGTATAATAGAATTAAATGTAGAAAAATGGAGGTTGTTCGTATGTTTGGTATTGGTATGCCGGAATTAGTATTGATTTTAATTATTGGTTTGGTGGTATTTGGTCCAGGAAAATTACCGGAAGTCGGTAAAGCAATAGGAAAAAGCTTAAATGAATTTAAGAAAGCTACTTCAGGAATTACAGGTAGTGATGAACAAGTAAATGTTACAAAAGTAGAAACGAAAGCTGAGCCAACAAAAAGTGAAACTGTAAAAAGCGAACCTACTAAGCCAGAAGTAAAGTGAGGTTTGATTGATGTCAGAAGAGACAACTTATGAAGAGTATGTTGGTGAACGTACGCCTAAACAAATTGAAGAAGAACAGCAGGGCAATATGTCATTGCTTAAACATTTAGATGAATTAAGAACTAGACTGATTCATTCTTTTATTGCAATTGGTATTTGTAGTACGATAGCTTATTTTTTTGTCGAGGACATTGTACATTTTATTACTGCACCGGCAGGTAAGTTATATTATATGCAACCAGCCGAGGCTTTTTTTACTTTTTTAAAAGTATCATTATTTTCTGGGTTTTTAATGAGTTTACCAGTGATTTTATATAATGTATGGGTATTTTTTTTACCGGCACTTACGCCGAAAGAGAAAGCTACAATTGGTGTATTGGTACCTGCATCTGTACTTTTGTTTTTTACTGGAATCACATTCTCGTATTATTTTGTTTTACCGGCAGGCATTAAGTTTTTCTTAGGATTTGCCAATGCTGATTTACAACCGTTGCTTTCTATTGGAAAGTATTTGGACTTTGTTGTAGCCTTTTTATTGCCGTTTGGTTTTATTTTCGAGTTGCCATTGATCATTATGGTTTTAGCAAAAATGGGTTTAGTTTCATCAGTTTTTTTACGGAAACAAAGGAGAATGTTGATATTTTTATCATTTGTGGTTGGGGCTATTATATCACCAACACCAGATATGTTTTCACAAACGATGATTGCAGTGCCAATTGTATTGTTATATGAAATCAGTATTATTATTGTTAGATTTATATTGAAAAAGTAGTTGAGAGGAGTTCTTTAGGCGTGGCTTTTAAGGATCTAAGAGAGTTTATTGAAGAATTAGATAAGCGTGGTTTATTGAAACGCATTGCAACCCCTGTTGATTGTGAATTAGAAATTACGGAAATTACAGATCGTGTATCCAAGATGGAAGGCGATAAAAATGTTGCATTGTTATTTGAAAATGTAAAAGGCTACGATGTGCCTGTACTTATGAATGCGTTTGGTAGTATGGAACGTATGGCAATTGCTTTTGGTGTGGAAAAAGTGGATGATGTTGCGGATGAAATAAGAGAAATTTTAAAATTGCCTTATATTTCTTTGCAAAATAAATTGGATTTATTGAATATCATTCCGACAGCAAAACGTGCCATTAATTTTCCTAAGTATGTGAAAAATGGTCCTTGTAAAGAAGTCATAATCAAAGATCAGCCTTCATTGGACAAGTTTCCAATCTTAAAATGTTGGCCAGACGATGGTGGTAAGTTTATTACACTGCCATTGGTATTTACTAAAAATCCAAAAACTGGTAAGCGTAATGTAGGTATGTATCGTTTGCAAAAATATGATGATAAAACAACGGGTATGCATTGGCATATTCATAAAAATGGTGCGGAAAATTTCCGTGATCATAAAGAACTTGGTAAAGATCGTATTGAAGTTGCCGTTGCTATTGGTACTGATCCGGTACTAACCTATGCAGCTACTGCACCACTGCCACGTGATATTGATGAAATGGTTTTTGCTGGTATGCTTCGCAAAAAATCAGTAGAAATGATTAAATGTGAAACAATCGATGTTGAAGTACCAGCTCACAGTGAAATTGTATTAGAAGGCTATGTAATGCTTGATGAGTTGAGACGTGAAGGTCCGTTTGGCGATCACACGGGTTATTATTCTTTAGCGGATGATTATCCAGTATTTCACATCACTTGTATTACGCATCGCAAAAATCCAATCTATCCATCGACGATTGTTGGAAAACCGCCAATGGAAGATTGTTATATTGCTAAAGCGACAGAACGTATTTTCTTGCCGTTTTTACAAATGCAAATGCCTGAAATTGTCGATATAAATTTACCGCTTGAAGGTGTATTTCATAACTGTGCAATGATTTCGATTAAGAAATCTTTCCCACAGCATGCCAAGAAAATCATGCATGCTGTTTGGGGCATGGGACAAATGATGTTTACGAAAATGATTATCATCGTAGATGAACATGTTGATGTTCAAGATACAAAGGAAGTTTGGTGGCGTGTATTCAATAATATTGATGCAAGACGTGATATTGTAATGGTTGATGGACCACTTGATGTACTTGACCATTCTTCACCAATGCCAAATTGGGGAACAAAAGTCGGTATTGATGCTACAAAAACTTGGCCGTCAGAAGGCAACAATCGGGAATGGCCAGACGAAATCACAATGTCAGATGACATTAAACAAATAGTAGACAGTAAATGGAAGGAACTTGGCCTTGAGTAAATTATCAGCCCACGTGAATAACATGGCATTGCATCATTCAGTTTTTGCATTACCTTTTGCTTATATGGGTGCATTTTTGGCAACTGATGGTATTCCTACTTGGTCCAATTTTATCTGGATTACGATAGCTATGGTAGGAGCACGTAGTGCCGCTATGGCGTTAAATAATTTTATTGATTTAAAATACGATAAAATTCACCCGCGTTTTACTAACCGACCAATGGTGACAGGCGAGGTAAAGCCATGGGAAGCAATTCTGTTAATTATTGTTAGTTTTATCGTTTTTATCGTAGCGACTTTGCATTTGGCGCCAATTTGTGTAAAAGTTGCGCCGATTGCAGTATTTCCATTTGTAATTTATCCCTATATGAAACGTTTTACGTATTGTTGTCATTTGGTACTTGGCTTGGCCTTGTCTATGGCACCAATTGGTGGCTGGGTTGCAGTTACGGGTGAGTTATCTTTACCAATTGTTTTTCTTGGTATCGCCGTTGGCATTTGGATTGCAGGTTTTGATGTAATTTATGGTTGTCAGGATGTTGAATTTGATAAACAGCATGGATTAAATTCTATGGCAACTCGATTTACGGTAGAAGGCGCGCTTCAAATAGCTAAGTTGATGCACTTGATTAGCATCCTTTGCTTTGTCGCTGTTGGTGTACTTTTGAATCTAGCATTGATTTATTACGTTGGCGTTGTTATTGCTATGATAACACTTTTATATCAGCATTCCATTGTAAGTGCCAATGATTTAACGAGAGTAACCCAGGTGTATTTTATGCGTAATGGGGTTGTTGGCATTTCTATATTTCTCTTTACATTCGCCAGTCTTGTTGGCTAGTGTCTGCGAGAAAGCTTGATATTGTATTTCAATAAACAATTTAGTGAGGTTAACTATGACAGCTAGAATATTAGAAGGCAAAGTGTTTGCTGCGAAAATAAAAGAAGATGTGAAAAATGATATTGCAAAATTGCAAGAAGAGTACGGCGTAACGCCGGGACTTGCAGTAATTATTGTTGGTGAAAATCCGGCATCTAGGGTTTATGTTGCAAATAAACATCGTTCTTGTGGCGAAGTTGGGATGTATTCTGAAGTATTGGAAATGCCGGAAATGAGTACGAAGGAACAGCTTTTAGCTAAAATTGATGAACTTAATAATAATAAAAACATTCATGGAATTTTAGTTCAATTGCCATTGCCTAAGCATATTAGTGCCGATGAAGCGGAAATTTTAGACTTTATTGATCCAGATAAAGATGTAGATGGGTTCCACCCGATTAATGTTGGAAAATTATCTGTTGGCCAAGAGCATCTTGTGCCTTGTACTCCGCTTGGCTGTATCAAAATGTTAGAACTTGCGGGGATTGATATCGCAGGTAAAAATGCAGTGATCATCGGTCGGAGTAATATTGTTGGCAAGCCAATGTTTAATTTATTGCTATCGCGTAATGCTACGGTTACGGTATGCCATTCTCGAACGAAAGATTTAGCGAGTGTAACAAAAGAAGCTGATATTCTAGTTGTAGCGATTGGTAAACCAAACTTTGTAACTGCAGACATGGTAAAACAAGGTGCAATTGTTATTGATGTCGGAATTAATCGTATTGCACCTAAGAAATTAGTCGGTGATGTTGACTTTGAACATGTAAAAGAGGTGGCCAGTGCGATTACACCAGTTCCTGGTGGTGTTGGTTTACTTACCATTGCAATGTTGATGCACAATACGGTGAAAGCTGCGCGAATTCAGTTAAAGTAGTGATTTGCTGTTTAAATGTTATAAATAAGATTTATATTTAGGAGGTCCATTATGAAAAGTGATGTTGAAATAGCCCAAGAGGCAGTGATTCAACCCATCGTTGAGATCGCAAAACAATTAGATATTCCTGAAGAAGAACTAGAATTATACGGCCGATTTAAGACAAAGGTTTCTTTGACGACATGGAATCGTATCAAAGATAATAAGAATGGTAAATTAATTTTAGTGAGTGCTATCAATCCAACCGCTGCCGGAGAAGGTAAAACTACGACGAGTGTTGGCTTGAGTGATGCACTTCGTAAAATTGGTAAGAAATCTATTGTTACGCTTCGTGAACCATCGCTTGGACCGTGTTTTGGAATGAAAGGTGGTGCCGCTGGCGGTGGCTATGCGCAGGTTGTACCGATGGAAGATATCAACCTTCATTTCACAGGTGATTTTCATGCGATTACTTCAGCACATAATTTGCTTGCAGCAGTAATAGATAACCATCTTCAACAAGGAAATACACTTAACATTGATAATCGCCGTATTACTTGGCGTCGTGTTGTCGATTTAAATGATCGTGCATTACGTAGTATTGTTTGCGGTATGGGTGGTAAGGCGCATGGTATTCCAAGAGAAACTGGCTTTGATATTACTGTAGCATCCGAAATGATGGCGATTCTTTGCTTGGCAAAAGATTTGGATGATATGAAAGAACGTATTGGCAAAATCATTATTGCATATACATACGATGGTAGACCGGTTAGAGCGAAAGAATTAAATGTGACTGGTGCACTTACTTTACTATTTAAAGATGCAATTAAACCTAATCTAGTACAAACATTAGAAGGTACACCTGCCTTTGTTCATGGTGGTCCATTTGCTAATATTGCACATGGTTGTAATAGCATTATGGCTACAAAATTTGCCCTCAAATTAGCGGATGTTGTTGTTACAGAGGCTGGTTTTGGTGCAGATCTTGGTGCCGAAAAGTTCCTTGATATTAAATGCCGTTTTGCTAATATCAAGCCGGATGCCGTTGTTATCGTAGCAACTGTGCGTGCGTTAAAAATGCATGGTGGTATGGCAAAAACGGAACTTGCCAACGTAAATATGGCAGCGTTAGAAGCTGGACTCGCAAACTTAACAAAACATATCGAAAATATGAAAAAATTTGGCTTGCCAACGGTTGTTGCTATTAATGCATTTCCTACAGATACGGAAGAAGAGCTTAAATTTGTTGAAGCAAAATGTAATGAAATGGGTGCAGAAGTTGCAGTCTCTGAGGTATGGGCAAAAGGTGGCCTAGGCGGTGTAGAACTTGCGAAAAAAGTAATGGCTGCTACGGAAAAACCAAATAGTTTCAAATATTTATATGATGTAGAGGCAACGATTGAAGAAAAAATTGAAATCATAGCCCGTGAGATATATGGCGCTGATGGCGTAAACTATACAGCAGCAGCGAAAAAAACAATTAAGGAACTAACAGAATTAGGTCTTACGAATACCCCAATTTGTATGGCGAAGACACAGTATTCATTTACAGATGATCAATCAAAACTTGGTCGTCCAACTGATTTTAAAATTACAGTTCGTGAAATTAAAATTTCTGCTGGTGCAGGCTTCATCGTTGCAATGACTGGTAATATTTTAACTATGCCAGGATTGCCGAAAGTTCCAGCAGCGGAAAAAATGGATATTACTAATGATGGAAAAATTACTGGTTTATTCTAAAATAAAGCTTTTACTTTCATAATGGAGGTTGAATATGGTTAGAATTTCTGTTGAATTAGTACCGCGTGACGAAGCTGCTATTCATGAGGAACTAAAAGTATTAAAAGATAATTTCGACTGCATTGATGTCATCAATGTACCAGAGTTATTACGATATGATGTTCGTAGCTGGGAAGGCGCTAAGATTGCGAAAAAATTCTACAAGGATACAATGCCTCATATTAGAGCCATTGATATTAATTTAGATAAACCATTACCAATGGCAGAATTTTTAATAGAAAATAACATCAATGAAGTGCTTGTGATTGCAGGGGATCCACCACAGGATATGACGCGTAAAATATATCCTACGGTAAGTACAGACGTTATTCGTAAATTCCGTGATGAATTGCCACATATCAAAGTTTACGCTGGTATTGACCAATATCGCAGTAGTATGCGCCAAGAAGAATATAATATCAGACGAAAAATTCAAGCCGGTGCTGCCGGGTTCTTTACACAACCGTTCTTTGATTTGCGCTATATGGAAATGTATGCTGAAATGCTGGAAGGTAGAGAAGTTTACTGGGGCGTATCGCCAGTCATGTCAGAGCGTTCTGTGAATTATTGGGAAACAAAGAATAATGTTATTTTCCCACGCGATTTTAAACCAACCTTAGAATGGAATATTGATTTTGCGAGAAGAACAATGGAGTTTGTTAAAAACAATGATGCAAATATTTATCTTATGCCGATAAAGACCAATTTATTGCCATATTTAACAGGTGCATTTAATAAATAAAAAATTTTAAAACGCAGATTGGGTTATTGATTCCAACTGCGTTTTATTTTTTTTTTTTATAGTTTGTTTTATAATTGAAGATAATTTAATAAAATTTATTTATCTTAATGTGAAACTAAGTACATTCTATGGTATAATTTATTTGGTTATGATTGAAAAAAGTTTTGGAGATTTTTCTTTAGGAGCGTGAACAAATGTATAAAATTCTTACTAAAAAAGAATTGTCGCAAGGTGTGTTACTATTTGAATTAGAAGCACCACGTATTGCGAAAAAAGCTGAGCCAGGTCAGTTTGTTATTGTGCGCACGGATGAAGAAGGAGAAAGAGTACCTTTAACTATCGCTGATTTTGATCGCGAAAAAGGTACAATTACAATTATATTCCAAGAAGTCGGTGCATCAACGAAGCAACTTGGTAGTTTTGGCGAAGGTGATAGTATTTTAGACTTGGTTGGGCCATTAGGTAAAAAAACGCACATTGAAAAAATGGGTAATGTCATTTGTATAGGTGGCGGTATTGGTGTAGCGCCAATTTATCCAATTGCTCGGGGTATGAAGCGAGCGGGGAATCATGTAATTTCCATTATGGGTGCGCGAAATAAAGATATTTTAATTTTAGAAGAAGAAATGAATGCTGTGAATGACGAAGTGTATATTACGACGGATGATGGCTCTAAAGGACATAAAGGCTTTGTAACGGATCAATTGAAAATGTTAATTGATTCTGGTATGGAAATTAGTACAGTTATTGCTATTGGCCCTGTTGTTATGATGCGCAGTGTTGCTGAAACGACACGCCCATATGGGATCAAAACGCTTGTTAGCTTAAATCCTATTATGGTTGATGGTACTGGTATGTGTGGTGGTTGTCGTGTACAAGTTGGCGACGAAAGTAAATTTGCTTGCGTCGACGGTCCAGAATTTGATGCACATCAAGTTGATTTTGCTGGTCTGATGTCTCGTCAACGGATGTATAAAACGCAAGAGGCTGCACATGAATGTCATTGCGCCAATCAAGCAAAAAAACAAGGAGGCGACTGTCAATGTCACTCTCATTAACAAAACATGTAATGCCAGAACAAGATCCGAAAGTGCGGGCAAAAAACTTTGATGAAGTTACATTAGGCTATAGTGCTGAAACGGCGATTGAAGAAGCGAAGCGCTGTTTGAATTGCAAAAAGCCATTATGCCGTCAAGGCTGCCCAGTACAAATTAACATACCAGCCTTTATTAGTCATATCAAAGAAGGCGCCTTCGAAGACGCATTAACGGAAATAAAAACAGTGAATAGCTTACCAGCAGTATGTGGCCGTGTTTGCCCGCAAGAGGGGCAATGTGAAAAATATTGTGTTTTGGGAAAACGTGGTGAATCAGTGGCAATAGGTCGTTTAGAACGTTTCGTTGCCGATCATGGTATGGAAAAGGGCGAAACAATCGAATCGATTGCATATGCAGCAGATGCGCAAAAGGTAGCGATTGTCGGAGCTGGTCCTGCTGGTCTTGCAGCAGCTGGTGATTTAGCAAAAATGGGCTATCAGGTAACAATTTTTGAAGCGCTTCATACAGCAGGCGGCGTTTTATCTTATGGTATTCCTGAGTTTAGACTGCCTAAAGATAAAATTGTGAAAACCGAAATTGATAACTTGCGTAAAATGGGTGTAAAAATTGAAGTCAATGCCGTTGTTGGTAAAGTGATTACAATAGATGAATTGATGGAAGAAGAAGCTTTTGAAGCTGTATTTATCGCTACTGGCGCAGGATTACCACATTTTATGAAGATTCCTGGGGAAAACTTAAATGGAGTTTATGCAGCAAATGAATTTTTAACGCGTTGTAATTTGATGAAGGCTTATAAATTCCCAAATCATGCAACGCCACTTCATGTTGGTAAAAATGTTGCTGTCGTTGGTGGTGGCAACGTGGCAATGGATGCAGCACGTACGGCTCTTCGTCTAGGCGCGCAGCATGTATATATTGTATATCGCCGTAGCGAAGCAGAGCTTCCAGCTCGTTTAGAAGAAGTGCATCATGCCAAAGAAGAAGGCATTGATTTTAAGCTATTAAATAATCCAGTCGCTGTTGTTGGTGATGAACAAGGTTGGGTGAAAGGATTGCAGTGTATTCAAATGGAACTTGGTGAACCTGATGCTTCTGGGCGTCGTCGTCCAGTAGCCATTGAAGGTTCAGAATTTGAGCTTCCTGTTGATACGGTTGTCATCGCAATTGGTCAAGGTCCAAATCCGTTGGTACAATCCACAACGCCTGGGCTTGAAACAAATAAACATGGCAATATTATTGCTGATGAAGAAACAGGTGCTACAAGCAAACCTGGAGTATTCGCTGGTGGCGATATTGTAACAGGTGCTGCAACGGTTATTCTTGCAATGGGTGCAGGGAAAAAAGCTGCGGTCGCTATTGATCAATATTTAAAAGCAAAACGTGCATAATTGCATAATTGATTGAAGGAAATTTTGAGACTATTGCAAAATAAAATGCAATAGCCTCTTTTTTATGGAGCGTTTTTATTGATAAAATTTTATTGCGGCCATATCGCTTATGCGTTACAATAATTTAGGTATAAATAATGTAAGTAGTATAGGAAGGTAAAAAAGTGATGAATTTTGTTGCAATAGATTTTGAAACAGCGAATAATAAACGGAGTAGTGCTTGTAGTGTCGCTGTTGTTGAAGTAAAAGATGGAAAAATATTTGATTCTTATTATGCTTTAATTAAGCCGCCGGCCATGGAATTTAATTATACCAATATTCAAATTCATGGGATTACGCCAAATGATGTATGTGATAAACCAACCTTCGCAGGGATTTGGAAAGAGCTAAAGCCTTGTTTGGATAATAAAATTGTCGTTGCGCATAATGCGAGTTTTGATATGAGTGTGTTAAAAGGTTGTATCAATGAATATCGTCTAGAACCGCCTAAGTTCCAGCATTTTTGTACGGTATCGATTGCGAGAAAGGTTTGGCCAGAACTTGAAGATCATAAATTAGGTACGCTCGGACAGTATTTTAATATTGATTTTAACCATCATAATGCACTTGATGATGCAAGAACTTGTGCGGCAGTTGCCTTATTGGCAGGCAAAAAGCTGAATGTAAATAATTTTGCACAGCTAGTACAGAAAATAGAGTTGCCAATAAAGAATTTCAAACTATAAGTGAGGCCAGCAAATGATTTTAGTTAGTGCGTGTTTATTAGGATGTAAGGTAAGATATAATGGTAGTGCAGACGAACATCCACTTTTGATGAAATATAATGAAATGGGGAAGTTCATTGCGATTTGTCCAGAGTGTTTAGGGAAACTTTCGATTCCTCGCCCACCTGTGGAAATTATCAATGGTAAAGGACAAGATGTTTTGGCTGGAACGGCAAGAATAATGAGTAAACTTGGGGAAGATGTGACCGTGAACTTTATTGCCGGGACTGAAAAAATGTTAAAAATTGCTGAACAATATGCAATCAAGGCAGCTATTTTAAAGGAACGCAGTCCTTCGTGTGGTGTTCATCAAATTTATGATGGTACTTTTAGCGGTAAGAAAATAGTGGGAGAAGGCGTAGCGGCAGCTTTACTTAGGCAACATGGAATCAAGCTCTATTCAGAAGAAGATGTGACTGAACCATTACTGAAAGAACTCTTAGTAGACTAAAATAATAAGATAAAAAGTATTTGACATAATACAATCCTTATGATATTATGTAAAAGTCGATTGACGGTATCGTTGTCACATGCGGGTGTGGCGGAATTGGCAGACGCACCAGACTTAGGATCTGGCGGGTAACCGTGGGGGTTCAAGTCCCTTCACCCGCACCATTTGAAAATTTTAACCTCTGTGAGAAATCACAGAGGTTTTTGTATATCATGAAATTGTTACCAAAAGGAGGTCAACGAATGAGTGAGACTAAATGTACTTCTGATGCAAGAAAAAAATTACAGCAACAAATATCACTACTAAGACAACAACTGAATCATGACAATAATGATTTAGAATTTGAAACGCATTTACATATGATCAGGGATCTTGAAAGTTTGTTAAGAAACAAATAACTTCTGAAAGAGATTTCTTGGTATTTTATGGTTTAAAAAGTCATTTTTAAGACCACTATTGACAAGTAGGTATAAAAAGCTGTATATTATTTCATATATTTAAAAACGATGAAGAGAAGAGTACGTTAGCATTTAACTGTTTAGAGAGGAAGCCCTTGGCTGAAAGGTTTCTCAGTGAATATGACGGAAGGTAGTCTTGGAGTTATTATGCTGAAATTTTTTAGTAAGCATAGTCGCAAACGCAGCGTTATTGCGGTCGAGTTTTGCAAATCGTTTATATTTGCAAAAAAAGTTAAGGTGGTACCACGAAAGTTAACTCTTTCGTCCTTTTTGGACGGGAGAGTTTTTTTATTTTTGATTTAAATTTGGAGGCTTAGGTGTAAATGGAAGAAAAAAATATTCCGACTGTATATGATCCACAATCATTTGAAAAAAAATGGTATGCTTTTTGGGAAGAAAATAAATTGTTTCATGCAGAAGTGGAGCAAGATAAGCAACCGTTTAGTATTGTAATTCCACCACCAAATGTAACAGGTCAATTGCATATGGGCCATGCGCTTGATAATACTTTGCAAGATATTCAAATCCGCTGGCGGAGAATGCAAGGCTATAATACATTATGGATGCCAGGGTCTGACCATGCTGGTATTGCAACGCAAATAAAAGTTGAAGAAATGTTGGCAAAAGAACAAGGCGTATCGCGTTATGATCTAGGACGTGAGAAGTTTATCGAAAAAGTTTGGGAATGGAAACATCAATATGGTAGTAAAATTACGAAGCAATTGAGAAGTTTAGGTGCTTCTTGTGATTGGGAGCGGGAACGTTTTACCATGGATGAAGGATGCTCCAAAGCTGTTCGTGAAGTTTTTGTTAGTCTTTATGAAAAGGGTCTAATTTACCAGGGATATCGCATTACAAACTGGTGTCCTCGTTGTAATACAGCGCTTAGTGATATTGAAGTAGAACATGAGGACAGCGAGGGTCATTTGTATCACCTTCGTTATCAAATCGAAGGAACAGACGAATATGTTGAAATCGCTACAACGCGTCCAGAAACTATGTTGGGTGATAGTGGTGTTGCGGTACATCCAGAAGATGGACGCTATGCTCATTTAATCGGTAAAAACTTAATTTTGCCGATCGCAAATAGAAAAATACCGATTTTTGCGGATGAATATGTAGATCCTAGTTTTGGTACTGGGGCAGTAAAAGTAACTCCAGCGCACGATCCAAACGATTTTGAAATGGGGCAACGTCATAATTTAGAGCAAATCATCGTATTAAATAATGATGCGACAATGGCAGATAATACTGGTAAATATAAAGGGATGGATCGTTATGTATGTCGTAAACAAATCATTGCTGATTTAAAAGAGCTTGGCAATTTAGTGAAAATTGCTGATCATGCGCATGCTGTTGGTCATTGTCAACGTTGTCATACGACAGTAGAACCAATGGTATCAAAACAATGGTTCGTGAAAATGGAATCCCTAGCAGTACCAGCAATGGATGCTGTTACTTCAGGAAAAATTAAATTTGTACCAGAGCGGTTTACAAAGATTTATATCAACTGGCTAGAAAATATTCGCGATTGGTGTATTTCTAGGCAAATTTGGTGGGGCCATCGCATTCCAGCTTGGTACTGTGATGCATGCGCTGAAACCGTAGTATCACGCGATGATCTGCATACATGCCCAAAATGTGGAAAGCCTATGCGTCAAGATGAAGATGTGCTCGACACTTGGTTTAGCTCAGGTCTATGGCCGTTTTCAACGATGGGCTGGCCTGAAGAGTCTGCGGAATTAAAACAATTCTATCCAACCAGTGTACTTGTGACTGGGTATGATATTATTTTCTTCTGGGTAGCTAGAATGATCATGATGGGCTTAGAATTTGGTAAAGATATTCCATTTAAACACGTCTTCATTCATGGGCTTGTGCGCGACTCTCAAGGCCGCAAAATGAGTAAATCACTTGGCAATGGGATTGATCCATTAGAAGTAATCGAAAAATATGGCGCAGATACACTTCGTTTTATGCTGATTACAGGCAATACTCCAGGAAATGATATGCGTTTTTATTGGGAACGTGTAGAAGCTACGCGTAATTTTGCCAATAAATTATGGAATGCTTCGCGTTTTGTATTAATGAACCTAGAAGGCTTTGATAAAGTTTTTAGACCTAGCCAATCAGAGTATACGTTAGCAGATAAATGGATTCTTAGCCGTTATGCTAAGACAGTAGCTGAGGTAACGAATAATTTAGAAAAATTTGAACTTGGTGAAGCTGGCCGTGCACTTTATGACTTTATATGGAACGAATTTTGCGATTGGTATATCGAAATGGCAAAAGCACGTCTTTACGATAAAGACGCAGTGAAAGAACGCCAAACAGCACAATATGTTCTTTGTTATGTACTGGAAAATACATTAAAATTATTACATCCGTTTATGCCTTATATTACGGAAGAAATATGGCAGCATATTCCTCATGAAGGTGAGAGTATTATGGTGGCGGCATGGCCTACGAATGAAGATGACAAAATAGATGTAAAAACAGAACAAGACATGACAACGATTATGGAAGTCATCAAGGCGATTCGTAACATGCGTGCGGAAGTTAATGTCGCACCTGGTAAGAAAAGTGAAGTTATCCTTCAGTTTGCCTCAACTGATCTTCAGGAGGTATTGCAAGCGAATGCTGGCTACTTGAAAGTATTAGCAGCTGCAGAGCCAATTACTGTACTTTCATTAAATGCTGTAAAACCAGAAAACGCGATGACAGCCGTGGTAAATGGTGTGGAAATTTATTTGCCATTAAAAGGGTTAATTGATGTAGAAAAAGAAACAGCACGCCTCAATAAAGAACTGGCTACGCTTGATAAAGAATTACAACGTGTAAGTGGAAAGTTATCAAATTCTGGCTTTGTTGCTAAAGCACCTGCTGATGTTATTGAGAAAGAAAAAGAAAAACAAAAAGGTTTTGAAGAAAAGCGTACTGCGATTAATGAACGATTAGCATATTTGGCTAGTCTATAAAAGGAATTGATAAAATGACTTATCAAGAATCGTTAACGTATTTAGATGGATTGAATCAATTTGGTATCAAGCTTGGTTTAGTCCGCATTACCAAATTACTTGAACTTATGAACAATCCACAAAATAAGTATAAAACTATTCATGTGACTGGTACGAATGGAAAAGGATCCACAACCATGATGCTTGCCTCCATTCTAAATAATGCGGAAATTAAAACGGGCATGTATACATCCCCGCATCTTGCATCTTATACAGAGCGTATGCAGGTGAATGGGAAAAATATTTCCGAGAAAGATTTTGCCGATAGCATTGCGTATGTCAGTCAATTTGTAAAACAAATCATTGCGGAAGGTGAAGAAAGTCCGACACAGTTTGAAGTGATTACGGCTGCTGCATTTTATTATTTTGCTAAAGTAGAAGTTGAATATGCAGTGATTGAAGTTGGTCTGGGGGGACTGTTGGACTCGACCAATGTGATTACGCCAGAAGTTTCGGTGATTACGAATGTGACCTTTGAACATGCCGATCGTTGTGGTGGAACACTGGCGGGGATTGCGGAGCATAAAGCTGGGATTATTAAAGATGGCGTTCCCGTGATTACGGCAGCAAAAAATGAAGCATTAGATATTATAAAAAAAGTTGCTGAACAAAAAAGTGCAGATGTTTTTGTTGCTGGTGAAGATTTTGAAAGTGTATTTAAAAATCTTGAAGCGGATAAACAAGAAATTGCATTTTCCGCTGACTTGCTAGGTGTTGCAATGGTTTACGTGCTCAATTTACTCGGTGAGCACCAAGTAGAGAATAGTTCAATTGCCATTATGACAGCGCTTGTGCTTGCCAATAGCGAAAAACGTATCACAAGTGAAGCAATTCATAATGCACTGCTTACAATTTCTTGGCCTGGCCGGTTTGAAATTGTTTATCAAGAGGACAGTTTGATCGTAATTGATGGAGCACATAATCTCGCTGGTGCGACTGCACTCAGAGCAAATTTAGATAAATATTTTGCTGGTAAAGAAATTGTATTTTTGCTTGGCGTATTGAAAGATAAAGATATTGAGGGTATCTTGCATACGCTTGTGAGACCTGATAATTTTGTCGTGGTAACACAACCAGACTCACAGCGCGCAGCAGCACCTGAGTTTATTGCCAATAAAATTATTGCAAAACAAGTTGAAGTTGCTTCGTCAATTGAAAGTGGTTTAGCAAGAGCAAAAGAATTAGCAAAACCTAATAAGATAGTATGCATTGCAGGATCATTATATTTGATTGGTGCGGTGAGAAAATTTATAGTAAAATGATTATGGTGAGGTCAGTAAATTTGGGGTAAAATCTAGGTTTACTGATTTCTTCTATGAAAGATATAGAAAGATTAAATGAATTAGGTGAGATTGTGCGAAAAGTTATTAATCATAATCGTTTTTTGATCAAATTGGATGTTGTCATTGAATATTCAGTTTTGGCTGTAGTTTTTTTCTTGGCATTGTCTCCGACTTGGACAACTGTATTTTTAATCGTTGGATCGCTTGCTTGGTTAGTCAAATTAGTGCAAGAAAGGGGAAGGTGTTTTATGCGAACCCCCTTTGATAAAATAATTGCTTGTTTCGTTATTTTATCTGCACTTTCTATTTTTGCTTCGCCGGATATGGGATTTAGCTTTTATAATTTTTACAATTTGATGGGCAGATATATTTTTATTTATTATTTAGTTGTGCAAAACATTTCCACGAGGAAGCAGCTGAAGTATTTGCTTTCTACGCTGCTTGTCTCCTCATTAGCGGTAGTAGCGTATGGTTTTTATCAATATATTTACGGCATTGATGTCACAAGTATGTTGTGGGTGGATGGAGAGCAGTTTCCAGAATTGAAAACGCGAGTATTTTCTACGATGCAGAACCCTAATATTTTGGCTGGTTATTTACTGGTGATGATGTCTTTATTATTTGGGGTCATTTGTAAAATTCGCAAGAAAAAAGCTAAGATTTTACTGGGTGCTTGTTTTATTCTGATGGGGCTTTGCTTAGGGATGACATATTGTCGCGGTGCTTGGATTAGCCTAGTCCTGGTAATTGCAGCTTATGGATTGTTTCATAATCGTAAGATCTTATTTGCACTTGTTTTAGTTTGTGTATTGGTGTTAGTTTTTGATGCAAGTATTGCTGAACGCTTAATATCTGTATTTAATGTAAGTGATACTTCTTCGAATATGAGATTTGCCTTATGGGAAAGTACAGTTGCCATGATTAGCGAACATCCTTTATTCGGGATTGGTTGGGGGGCATATTGGATGGTTTATCCGGAATATGATTTCTTTATTCAAAATGATGCCGTTAAGATTGTTCATGCGCATAATATGTATTTAAATTTTGCTGCGGAAATTGGTATTGCAGGTTTCCTTAGCTTTATGGCATATATGATAGGACATTTACATTTGGCGTTATCGAATACGCATTTAAAAAAATCAAATTTACTCAATGGTGTAACTCTTGGGGCAGGATTATCTATTCTTTGTGTTGCAATCAATGGCTTTACTGACTACGTTTTATTTAATATTGAGCTATCCATGTTATTTTGGTTGGTCAATGCAGTGATTGTTGCTGTTTGTAAAAAAGAGTTAAATTGATTTTTTGAATAGAGTTAAATTGGTTTTTCGAATGAATGGTGCGTTTGAAAATAGAGGAATTCTATAATTTTATTCGAATATGCCTATAGATGATAAATGTATACAGTATTTTTATAGTAAAATTTTGGAAGGTGATTTGCGAGTGAAAGAACAAATTGTGATTTCTAAAGCTACGATTGATCGACTACCGTTGTATTTTCGGACGCTTCGTCTAGCTGGAGAAGAAGGTATAGACATTATCTCATCGGAAGAGTTAGGTAAACGTCTTGGTATTACGCCAGAGCAAATAAGAAAAGATTTGGCGTCGTTTGGTCAATTTGGTAAAAAGGGTGTAGGTTATTATGTTGCCGAATTAAAACGTAATGTTGGTGAAATATTGGGATTAGATAATAATTGGAATATTGCCGTAATTGGTATTGGACATTTAGGGGTAGCATTATCTAATTATCAAAATTTTACTTCTCTGGGGTTTAAGTTAGTCGCATTGTTTGATAAAAATCCAGAAATCATTGGCAAGACAGTCAGTGGTGCGAAAGTTGAAGATATTGAAGAATTAGAACGTATCATCAAAGAAAGAAACGTTCACATTGGGATTATTGCGGTTCCTAGAACTTTTGCACAAGGGGTTGCTGATAAATTAGTTGCCGCTGGCGTAAAAGGCATTTGGAATTTTGCGCCGATCAAAATTAAAGTTCCAGATAGTATGCACATCGTAAATGAAGATTTGTCGGTAGGCCTAAGTAGTCTTTCTTACCATATAACCAGAAAATAACTATAAAAATTTAATATAATATGATTATTTTTATTAAAATTTAGCAGGAATTTATCAAAATATAGAGAAATTCTAAAGTAGAGTTAGTTTGAACAATATTTCACAAGCTAAGTTGTCGATAAAAGAAGAATGCCGTCAAGAATACATCATGTCTAACTTGACGGTATTTCTATGTAGTGGTATGCTTGTGGTATGGTATAACTAATACTACTGTTATAATAATTTTGAGTTATAGTTATTTTATAACAGTTGTAATTGCAGTGCAATGCAAGTGAGCCTTCATAGGTTATAACTTATTTTGTGTGCAATTAAGAATTAGCGAATAGTAAGAGGCCAAAATTTTCTTGACCTACTAAAGGGGGATTTTTGATGATTGATATTCGTGATCGCGTGCGTAATAAAGAGTTGCACGCCAAGATTGTTAGTGCTGAAGAAGCTGCAGCTTTTATTAAGCCTAATATGAATATTGGTACCAGTGGTTTTACACCAGCGGGATATCCGAAGGCTGTTCCATTAGCTTTAGCTGAAAGAATGAAAAATGAACCATTTACAGTTAATTTATGGACAGGCGCATCAGTTGGGAAAGAACTAGATGGAGCATTGGCAGAGGTTGGCGGAATTAAAAGACGTATGCCATACCAAACGAATAAACATTTAAGAAATGCAATTAATAGTGGTACCGTAGAGTATTGTGATTTGCATTTGAGTGAGTCAGCACAGCTTGCCCGTTATGGTTTTATGGGAGGAAAAATTGATGTAGCTATTGTTGAAGCATGTGCGATTACGGAAGAAGGACATATTATCCCAACAACTTCAATGGGGAATACTGCTTCTTATGTGCAAAGTGCCGATGTTGTCATCGTTGAAGTCAACACTTCACAACCTTTAGAACTTGAAGGTATGCATGATGTGTATGTGCCACTTGATCCACCTCATCGTTTACCGATTCCAGTAGTAAAAGCTGCTGATCGCATCGGTACTACATATATTCCTTGTGGTGTGGATAAAATAAAATATATTGTTCCATGTGACATTAAGGATGATGTGCGCCCATTTGGTGCTATTGACGAAAATTCACATAAAATGTCTGAGCATATTATCAATTTCTTTAATGAAGAAATTAAAGCTGGTCGTTTACCAAAAAATTTATTGCCACTTCAATCTGGTGTTGGTAATGTTGCCAATGCAGTAATTAGTGGTTTTGTTGATTCTGATTTTACGGATCTCGAAGTTTATACTGAGGTAATTCAAGATGGTATGTTTGACTTGGCTGATGCAGGTAAATTGAAATTTGCGTCAGGAACGTCTTTCTCACCATCACCGGAGGGGTTGAATCGTTTTTATACGAATATCAAAGAATATCGTGAAAAAATGATGCTTCGTCCTCAAGAAATTGCCAATAGTCCAGAAGTAGCTCGTCGTATTGGTATTATTGCGATGAATACAGCAATTGAAATGGATATCTATGGCAATGTAAATTCGACTCATATCATGGGCTCGAAAATGATGAATGGTATCGGCGGTTCTGGAGATTTTGCTCGTAATGCATATTTGACTTGCTTCTTTAGCACTTCAACTGCAAAAGACGGCGCAATTTCTGCAATTGTTCCAATGTGTTCACACATTGATCATACAGAACATGATACTGACATTTTCGTCACTGAAATTGGACTTGCTGACCTTAGAGGTTTAAGTCCAAGAGAACGAGCTCGTGTTATTATTAATAATTGTGCCCATCCGGACTACAGACCAATGCTTCTTGATTATCTAGAAAGAGCTGAAAAAGCCACCAAGAAAGCACAAACGCCACACCTTATGGATGAAGCGTTATCATGGCATAGTAGATTTTTGGCGACAGGCACAATGAAGAAATAGGTAGGGAGGCAACTAAAATAATGAGCAATGAAAATTTAAAAGCTAAACTAGCGGAATATGACGCTAAAGTAGAAAAGGCAACTGCTAAATTTCCTGAAAGAAAAAATGTTCCAGCAAAGCGTATTTACACACCATTAGATATTGAAGGTACAGAATACGAAACTGAACTTGGTTTCCCTGGATCATATCCTTTTACACGTGGGGTTCAACCTACGATGTACCGTGGTCGTTTTTGGACAATGCGTATGTATGCTGGTTTCTCTACAGCTGAAGAATCCAATAAACGTTATCGCTACTTAATTGAATCCGGTGCTACTGGACTTTCTTGCGCATTCGACTTACCAACACAAATCGGTTATGATTCTGATGATGATATCTCTACAGGTGAAGTTGGTAAAGTAGGGGTTGCAATTGACTCTTTAGCTGATATGGAAGTTTTATTTGATCAGATTGATCTTGGTAAAGTATCTACTTCCATGACGATTAATGCTCCAGCATCTGTGTTACTTGCAATGTACATTGCAGTTGCTGAGAAACAAGGTGTTTCACCTGACCAATTAAAAGGTACAATTCAAAACGATATTTTGAAGGAATATGCGGCTCGTGGAACTTATATTTTCCCACCAAAACCTTCTATGCGTTTGATTACAAATATTTTTGAATTCTGCTCTAAAAATGTTCCTAACTGGAATACAATTTCAATTTCTGGTTACCACATTCGTGAAGCTGGTTCTACCGCTTCTCAAGAAATTGCATTTACTATCGCTGATGGTATTGCATACGCAGAAGCAGCGATTAAAGCTGGTTTAGATGTTGATGCATTTGCTGGTCGTTTATCTTTCTTCTGGAATGCACACAATAATGTATTAGAAGAAGTTGCTAAATTCAGAGCATCTCGTCGTGTATGGGCAAAAGTGATGAAAGAACGTTTTGGTGCTAAAAATCCTAAATCTTGGATGCTTCGTGTTCATACGCAAACTGCAGGCTCCATGCTTACAGCACAACAACCTAATAATAATATCGTTCGTGTTGCTCTTCAAACAGCAGCTGCTGTTATGGGTGGTACACAATCACTTCATACAAATTCTAAAGATGAAGCATTGGCTCTTCCTACAGAAGAATCTGTAATGATTGCACTTCGTACACAACAAATCGTTGCGAATGAAAGTGGTTTAGCAGATGTAATCGATCCACTTGCTGGCTCTTACTATGTAGAAGCTCTTACAAATAAGATTGAACAAGAAGCCTGGGAATATATTAAGAAAATCGATGAAATTGGTGGCGCAGTTACTGCAATCGAAAAAGGATATATTCAAAAAGAAATTCAAGATAGTGCATATCAATGGCAGATGGATGTTGAAAGTGGCGCTAAAGTTATTGTTGGCGTTAACAAATTCCAAGTGGAAGAAAAACCAGTTGAAGGTTTACTTCGTGTAGACGCTGCTGTTGGTGAAGGTCAAAAACAAAAATTAATTGCTATGAAAGCAAAACGTGATAATGTTGCTGTCAAAGCAAGTCTTGATGATCTTGAAAAAGCTTGCCAAGATGAGCATGAAAACTTAATGCCACATATCTTAGCGGCCGTTAAGACATATGCAACACTTGGTGAAATTTGTGGAGTAATGCGTAAAGTATTTGGTGAATATGAAGCGCATGTAAATCTATAATAGCGAGAGTTGGAGGTACAATACGATGGAAAAACGTGTTAGAGTATTAGTAGCAAAACCTGGCCTAGATGGTCATGACCGCGGAGCTAAAGTAGTAGCTCGTGCACTTCGTGATG